>Ga0214542_1000821_pt1 | contig 59856 bp, 36 predicted proteins | sample CNSS1metaG_FD_160096 | JGI IMG/M metagenome (GOLD analysis project Ga0214542, IMG submission 160096) | Root nodule microbial communities from cowpea collected in UCLA plant growth center, Los Angeles, California, USA - CNSS1 | ecosystem: Host-associated > Plants > Roots > Nodule | place: USA...
AGTATCATGATTCCGTTGGTGTGATTTTTAAATTTTTTTTATAAAAAATATTTAATTGATATATGGAACAATAAAAAAATGGGTATGGGTATGGATATAAGAAAATACCCGTTACCCGGTGGGGATGGGGATTGGTCAAAAGTTGTATACCCGTTGGGTTTGGGGATGGGGATGGGGATGAATTTTTATTATGGGGATGGGGATGGGATCATGATACCCGTACCCGCCCCGCCCCGTTGCCATCCCTAATTAAGTATCAAAATAGAACAAACTTCAAGACAAAAACAATTTTGAATTTTACTTTTTAATTTAAAGAATAGAAATATTTTAACCCTTATAATTATATTATTTCACTTATTTAATATTACTCTTTATTTAATATTACTTATTTAAAAAAATATTTATTTTTTTTTATAACTATTTTACTTCTTAACCCTCAAATGTTTGTCTGTCAAACAATTTTTTCCCTTAACATAACCCCAGTTCGTACATCTCACCATACATTATTATTTTTTTTTGTAGACAAACTTATCAACGGTTAAGATCTCATCCGGTGTTGAATATCAAATTAAAAAAAACAGCCAAGTAGAGCAGACAAATCAAAAGATAAGCAATGTTGTCGTGTTGGTGTGGAATTCTGTTTTTTCCACCCTAAGCGACATCATCAAAGTATAGACTCTAACTATGTGGTGTCAAAAATATTTCCAACCACTCTGATAATACCTGCCAATAAAAAACTATAACATACAGTTGCACCTTCGATAATGGCAATAAAAGAAAAATTACCACCAACGATATATTAACAGTATAAATAGGTGTGTTTGTAGTTATCCAGCAAGATCAGAGACGAAGAAAATGGCAGAAGAGAAGAGTGTGGAGATTCCTAGAGTCAAACTAGGAACTCAAGGTCTCGAGGTAGTATCATATTCATATATATCATATTATAATTATAATTACTCTGTGATCAAGTCACACATAAGGAAAAACTATAACTAATTGTTGAACAACATCAACGATTTTTTCCAATACTGAATCTTCTGTTATCTGTCAAAAGGTATCAAAGTTAGGGTTGGGATGTATGAACATCAGTGGAGCCTATACTGATCCTGTTTCTGATGATGAAGGCATATCTCTTATTAACTATGCATTCGCTCACGGAATCACTTTCTTTGACACTGCTGATATATATGGGGCCAACGCTAACGAAGTTTTGATCGGAAAAGTAACCATTTTTCTCTCACCCTTTTTCTTACACTTCAATTTAGTAAGATCACTCTCCGAGTGTTTCATTGTTTGATTGTATTGATCAGGCTTTGAAGCAGTTACCCAGAGAAAAAGTTCAGCTAGCGACAAAATTTGGCATTGCAGGAAGGAGTTTTCCTAATGTACAAGTCAAAGGTACACCAGAGTACGTGCGATCGGCTTGTGAAGCTAGCTTGAAACGTCTTGATGTTGAGTACATCGATCTCTATTATCAGCACAGAGTCGACCAAACAGTACCTATAGAAGAAACAGTTCAGATTCCTTCTTCTGTTACACCTTTTTTATGTCTTAAAACTTGTTATATACCTCGCACTACATGTTTTGTCTCATCTCAAAAGACAAAAGTTACATAGGTTTGTTTGTTTGTAGGTAGGTGAGCTTAAAAAGCTGGTGGAAGAGGGAAAAGTGAGGTATATAGGGTTATCTGAAGCTAGTCCTGATACTATAAGAAGAGCACATGCTGTTCATCCCATCACAGCTTTGCAAATAGAGTGGTCCCTTTGGACCCGTGATATTGAGGAAGAGATAGTTCCTCTCTGTAGGTTAGTTCAAGTTCTTCTCCAAGATCATTGGAATGGAATGTATAATTCATATCTGTTTCTTAACTAAAAATTTTGATCCTCTATTTAAAAAAAGTTGGTCTGCTATGTTCATATTTCTGATACAGGGAACTTGGCATTGGAATTGTACCATACAGCCCTCTGGGGCGAGGCTTTTTTGGTGGAAAAGGAGTTCTGGAAAACATGCCTGTAAATAGCGCCCTGGTACAATATTTTATCATATTGCAGATCTTTTTTATGTGAAAAGTAGAAGATAGTAATAATGAATCCTTCAACTTGAACCTATAGTATGTGTTATTCAAATTGAAAATACTTGCGTGAATGAAGAAAAGTGATGATGGATGGTACCATTACCATACATGTTTCTTTACCTCATCAAAGCTAGTGAAAAGGTTGGACTGCATAATGAAAAGAAAAAAAATGCAGAGTTCTGATGGCTAGTAATTTCATTTGGCAGACTACATATCATCCTCGGTTCAAATCAGAGAACATGGGAAAGAACAAGTTAATATACGACAGAATAGAAAACCTTGCTAAGAAACACCACTGCACTCCTCCACAGTTGGCCTTAGCTTGGGTACTCCACCAAGGCAACGATGTTGTCCCAATTCCTGGTGAGTGACAAAACATGTTTACCTTTTCAAAATGACAAAACATCTTAAACACCAACTACTCCAAATTAGTATCTCAGTGTATAAGGATTCAGGATTCTGGTTTTGTTTCATTCAATCTGAACAACCTATTATGATAACATATTTCCGTAACCAAGGACAGTTTATCTGTTTAACTGTTCCCATAAGCTATATCAGTTAGTTACTCACCATGAATGTACAACTTTGACTTAACTTTTACAGGAACAACCAAGATTAAGAACCTTGATCAGAACATCGGTGCATTATCACTGAAATTGACAGAAAGTGACTTGAGAGAAATTTCTGAGGCTGTTCCCATAGATGATGTAGCAGGGTCTCGATACTTCTTTGAATATGATAAAGATTCTTGGAAATTTGCAGACACACCTCCAATAAATCAGAGGATCTCAACTTAAAAGCACTCTAAATCCTTTTCAGTTTTGCAATTCAGATGAGATGCAAAAACTAGTACTATTATAAGCTTCAAATGCATTATGCAGATGTAGTATAGTATATAAGGATATGATATGTTGTGAGTTTTATTTTTTTGTGCCAGCAATATGCATAAAAATAGCCTAACTCAACTATGGCACTTTGATGGTTGGGTGATTAAAGGTTTTATCTTGAGCTGATGATGAATAAAACAAAAGTTCTGATTGTTATTATATAGATACAGTTAAATGTGAGGATTTAACTCATGTTTTAGGGAACCAAATGTCTTAAGATGGTTTCTTATTTGATATAATCAAATTATAGTATCATCTTATTTAATATAATAAAATTATATTTTTAACCATGTGTATCTAAAAGTTAACTTCAGCTGGAAACTGTGTTGGAGTTGTGTTCTATACTGAAATAAAGTATTTACATTGTTAATTATTTCTGTAATAAAATAAATAAATAAGGTGTTATATTTAAGCAAAGGTTAAATATGTTTTTTATTCCTTCACTTTCAGTTAATTTTGAAAATAATCCATTTTGAGATTTTAGACCAATCTAGTCCTTCATCTTTCGAGATACGTGAATTTAGACCTTTTACTCCAATTTTGTGATGTTTATTTGATATTGGTACGCATTTCAAGATTGTATTTGATTTGTTTATAATGTTTAATACATTTGTGCTTTAATGTTAAGTCAAATATTATTATGAAATGCGCTTGAAATGTCAAATAAACTTAAAAAATTTATATTTAAAAAATGAAAAAAATCATAGGCTGACACGTAACATGTCGTTAACGATGTTAATATTTTTTGTTAAATAAACCTGATTGAAACACTATTTCAAAAATTAAGGACAAAATTGAAATTTTTTAAAAAACAATTACCAAACTAAAATTTTCAAACGAATTCGACTAATTAAGTTTTTTTTTTAATTGTGTGAGTTATCATCTGGGCACCTGCAACTCCTTGTAAAATAATTAAGAAACGAGTTGGAAATCTCAGTTGGTCAATTCTATTTCTAATAGGTTTGTCCAGTACTGTACTGCAACATATGTGAACTTATTATTGTATAGTATTGCTTTTGTATGGAATACGATTAAATATTTTTATTTATTATTTTATTAGTATAATATTTTATTTAATAATTAATTTTAACATTTTTTATAATTTATTTTTTAATTTCTATAGGTTGTAAATCTGCAACTGTATAGTACTTACTAGGATTATTAACATGGAAGTATTAAAAAAAAAAAATTAACCTCATCAGCCAATAATTTTAGGTTTTCTTTTTCCTGTGGTTTCGTAATTTAGATTTGTACTTCCAACCGTCCATTTTTGGTTGGGATTATGTTACTGTTCATCAAAAAAATAAATAAAAAAAAAAAATCTTTTTTGAAAAAAAAATATTTATATTTTTATCAAAGAAGGATAAGCGAGATCCACAAGTTTAGGATCAAAGGAAAAACTAGACATAAGTTATATTAGGTTTAATTACTTTTATTTTCCTTAAAAAATATTTAGTTTCTCATTCAAACTTTTTTAATTTTAATTTAATCTCGAGATTTTAAATTTCGATATAATTTAATTTTTTTGTTAAATTTTTTAAAATAGATCAATATTTTGTTATCAAAATTAATATGATTTATTTTATTATTATATTTAATATAATTTTAGTATCAATTTTGTTAAAAAAATATTAATTCGTTTAAAAAACTATAATTAAAATAACTAAAATTACATTTATTTTTGAAAATTTAAACTAAAATAAAACTAAAAAAGTATTAAAATACTAATTTAATATTTTTAAACGACAATAAAAATCGAATAAAATAATTGAACTCTTATATTATCATTTGAAAAGATAGGTAAGCCAATATGAATACGTCAAGTGAAAGGACTTTAACACGATGTTTACATCTTATTATCCAGTATTATTTTAATAATTTGTTTATATTATGTAATTATAAATTTACTTTTTATAATATATTTTTTCTTAAAACAATCAAATCAAAAGTCATAATTTTTTCCCAAAAAGAAAACGTGATGAATGTGACGCACTGAATGACGAAGTGGATAAACGCTTTTCGATTGCTATAAAACAAATTAGAAGATGCACATCATAAGATAAAATTGTTGTTAAATATCATTATCTCATCTTATTGGTAAAGGCCGAGAATAGAATAAAACACTGTGAGTGAGTCATTTCTGAATCACCGACCAAACCAGAATGGAGCAAGTTCAACACATTCAAAGAGTTGAACTTGGGATTCAAGGTTTTGAGGTACTTACAATCTCTAATATACTTCTCTTATAATATTCGTTATGATTAGGGATTTCAAATTGTTTAGAGGTTAATTTTAAGTATATAAGGAGAATAAATCTTACTTTACAAAGTTTCTTAAGGTTTAACAGGACTAAACTCATTTTTTAAAACTGATATTAAGATTTAAGTATTGTATGAGCAAGTGATTTTGAAATTTGGATTTAGACTGAGGCCATGTTCTGATGTGATGAAAGACTGTAGAAGCAGAATAAAAAGTTGAATAAGAGATAAAAGAGATGTTTTTTTTTTTTTTTGCAGAAAAACAACGATAGAAAAACGAATGTTAACGGGATTAGTAGATAAATGAATCCTCTTCTTTCCGAAAAGATTTGAGAGATAAATGTGGCAAATTACCACAGTGTCCTTATGAAGAAAATCATTTTTAATGAAAAAAATGGTTGTATCTGATTTCATTTTTGCATTTACCATTTTGTGTATCCGGTTACATGGTTCAATATTCATGTTATTTTATATCCGATTACAAATGGTTCAGTATCCGGATACATGTTATTTTGTATCCGTTTACAAACTACACACCACATTTATAATATTTTTATTTATTATAATAATATACGAAAAACTAATTACAATTTATCTAAATATCATTTAATTATACTTTTTTAACACCAAGGACAAATAAGTCATTACACATTTTATCTATTAAATTAAATTTCTTTTACTCATATCAGTCAAATCTTTCACAAATTTTCACACAAATCACTCTTAAATCCACTCTACTATGATTCCCAAATTCATAAAAAAACAACAATATAAATATCACCTTCTAACCGACCAAATTCAATCCTCTCCCTCTCTCTCAATTCATCACCCTATAAGAACACACCCTTAATCTAATTTTTAATTTTCTATTATAGGTTTCAAAATTAGGATTGGGATGCATGGGCCTGAGTGGATCGTACAATGAGCCTCTCCCAGAATGGCATTTCTATTATCAAGTATGCGTTCAGTAAGGGAATTACCTTTTTTGATACAGCTGATATTTATGGAGCTAATGCCAATGAAGTTTTGGTTGGAAAGGTACAAATACTTTATTGTATGTATGTTTTCCTTCTATTTGCAGATGAACTTGATGCTTATGTTAGAATGGATTGAAGTATATATGTAAGTGCAGATGTTGTGTTTGTAATTTTGTTGGAGCAGGCTCTGAAGCAGCTACCCAGAGAAAAGATCCAGATAGCCACGAAATTTGGTATTCTGAAAACAGAGTCTGGTGTTGAGATCAAGGGTTCGCCTGAATATGTGCGATCATGCTGTGAAGCTAGTTTGAATACATCGATCTCTATTATCAGCACAGAGTGGACCAATCTACACCTATAGAGGAAACAGTTAATGATTTCTTCCTTTCAGAAATGTATCTATTGATTTTGCTGATATACAACACACTGTGCTATTAAATAGTTGTTATATTTTAGGTGGGTGAACTTAAGAAACTGGTGGAAGAGGGTAAAGTGAAGTATATTGGGTTATCTGAAGCGAGTCCAGATACTATAAGGAGAGCACATGCAGTTCATCCCATCACAGCTGTGCAACTGGAGTGGTCTCTGTGGACTCGTGACGTTGAGGAAGAGATAATCCCACTCTGCAGGTTACTTCCATTTTCTTTTTAACTTCATGGCAATGCGTTGGATCTTGATCTGAGTGAGTGAAAAAAATAGAAAAAGAAAATAGGTGAGTTATGGAGAATGTGCTGGTTGTATTTTTGTGTTAATCTAATGCTTGTATTGGTACAGGGAACTTAATATTGGAATTGTGCCATATAGTCCTCTGGGTCGTGGCTTTTTTGCGGGAAAAGGAGTTCTGGAAAATGTGCCTGCAATTAGCAACCTGGTATATGTCATTTTAGCATTTGCAGTTTCATGTGTGTTTCTGCTGTATACCGTAGAAATGGAATTGTGAAGATGTGATGATGAATGATCAACTCTCATTATGTGTGCCATGTTGTCATCATTGCAAATACATGTTGTTGAATTTAATTTTAGAAAAAGAAAGATATTATATTGTTTTCTGATGCCTATTATTTAACTTATCAGAAAACACATCCACGTTTCCAAGCAGAGAACCTGGAAAAGAACAAGAACATATATGAACGAATTGAAAGCCTTGCAAAGAAGCATGAGGCCACTCCTGCTCAGTTGGCATTAGCATGGGTTCTCCATCAAGGAGAGAGTGTTGTTCCTATCCCTGGTGAGTGACAACTAAGATTGTTTCAGTGTATATGTTGTGGCTACGTGTATGATTGTGTCTTCATCAGTTTCTTGGCACCTTTACAGGAACAACTAAGATTAAAAATCTGGATCAAAACCTAGGAGCTTTAGCAGTGAAACTGTCAGAAGAGGACCTGAGAGAAATTTCTGCGGCGGTTCCCATTGATGATGTAGCAGGTGCTAGATACCTAACTGGAGTGGATCACTATTCCTATAAATTTGCTAATACACCTCCAAAAGATTCAAAAGTCTGAACCTGAACCACTCAACTACACCTTCAGTAAGAGAATCCACATAACCAAGTCACATGAATTGAGGGTGATATCATGAAGCTATTAAAATATCAGTAATGTAGCCTATGCCTTTATATTTGGTTGGTCAAAGTTTTGATTTACACTGCAATACTTCTAGTTATACAATAAATAAATAATAATAGGTGGGTATTTAATGTTTGTCATATGATGGGATTCTTTTTGTCAGTATATATATATATATATATATATATATATGTAAAAGAAAAATTTAGGTTTTAAGAAAATTCTTTTATTATTATGGGCTCTCTTGATTTGTTTATTCAATTTCCAACCACTATTTGAAAATTAATTTTTAAATGATAATGTTAGATTGAAAGCTTCTTTCATATTACAAAGTTTGAGAGTAATTCAAATTTATTTGATACTTTATTCCTATAAATCAAATTATCATAATATATATATTTTTAAAATATATTAAAATAAAGATTATTAAAGTGTTATTTTTTTTAAATGTGATACAAACTCCTCTCAGATACATTTAAGATTCACCAACTATGGCAATGTTGCGTAATCGAAACAGAAAAAATGAAAGATCAAAATGAAGCTATGAAAAATAAATATTAATTGTGTGATTATATTGTATCTGATCAAGAATAAAATAGACTAGATATTTGAGTATTTAAACAAATTAAATGATTTTGTAAACAGTCGCATAACATTAAATTGCATACATCGGTTCATTCTTATATAGAACGACATATATATATATATATATATATATATATATATATATATATATATATATATATATATATATAATTATCAAGTTACACTATATCGATAGCCTTACACTTTCAACCATTGATTTTACTATATTTGAACAGTGTTAATATGTTCAATTTAGTTATTTATGTGACAAAATGCATCTTCAATCATAACGTGACCATGATAAAATGACTCAGTTCTCCAATTCTGAATCACTTATGTAATAGTTAATTTTTTCGGAATTGGATGAACACATGCAATTTTTAAGTCAAACCAATTTGAGTTTTTAATAAATGATAGTTTATGCATACCCACTATTTTTTAAGACTGTTTATGGTTTGTTTGAATTGGATTTACAAGAAATTTAATTCAAATCAACCAAATTTTATCTGTTTGGACCTGCTCATTTTTTTCTACAACTTATATTATTAACAATGAGTTGACTTAAATCAATTTGTGGTGGTATTTTTGTTGTTGTTCTTGGAAAATTTAAGCGTTTTGAACTACTAAATAATTTGAAAATGAAATTTAGATTATATGAATGGTGTGAACAATAATTATTTAAATAGTAATATGATATGGTTGAGGTATAGTGTAAGTATTGCATATTGAAATCATAACCAAAATGACATATCTGTAATGTAATTAAAACTTAAATTATGTCAATAAAAGTATTAAGTTGTGAGAAATTGATAAAATTTTCACACAATACTTCATAAATGTATTCAAAAAATAATTATGATTAATCACATATGTCCCAAAGACTTGGTTAACAAATCCAGTGTTAAATTTAAATGATTTTCTTCAATCCTTGTTTTGTCAAAGTCATAAGTTTTATTTATTGTGGCATTTATAGTGATAAAATTTGAAATTATGAACCTCTTATAAGATTTGAGGTTGTGAATATTTGATTAAGCCAGGTTTGTCATTGTAACATTTGGTAACATAAAATTAAATATATTGTTTATTAACTTATATTGTGTGTTATATTTATATTAATTCATATAATTATATCATGAAACATAAATAAATGTTAGTGTAGGTTGGAAGAAAACATAAAATTAATTTAAGTGCTGCATTTATGTCATTTTTTCTATTGGAAGTTTAACTTGCTAGATTTTAAAAACACGCTCATTATATATTTTTTTAAAATATCTATTTGAATATTTTTTAAACTTATATTTTATACATATAACTTATGTTTATACTTTATATTTTTTTAACTTATATAATAGCAACATATTTAAAAACCAATAATTTTCCTTTGTTTTTAACATTTCTTTAATATTTTACGAGTTTATAATTTTTGTCTAATATGAATTAATTATTATTATATTTGATTAGATTAATTAAATTTAAAAGTCGTATTTATTTGCTTGAATTGGTAGAGGAGTAAGTAATATCTGTCCATATCAATCAGTAGTTCTTACTCTTGACAATTCTAAAATTTTCATGATTTAAGAAATACTTAAACCAATTTCTAGATCACACTCTTATACACATTTTTTTATTACTTATACTCAATTATGTTTTTTGTTTTATAATGACTCCAAGTCAATGCTGTTTTTCAAAATAAATTAATGATTAAAAACATTTTTTTAAGACAATAAATAGCATTATGAGGTTAATAAATTTTGCCTACTTTATAAATGTATAAACATATTTCAAGTCAAGAATTAAGAGATAGAACTACATTTCCTAGTTTTTGGATGTAAAATTAAAAGATATGTTAAAAGTATTTAATAAGGTGTTAGACATTATTACATGAGTTTTCTTTAATGGAATAATAATGATTTTAAAAGTTTGTTATAACAAGTGAAGAGTTTTGGTGTAGTTATAAGGTTTTGGTCTTTGGTATTTAATATATAGTTAAATAACGGCATAAAAATTATAATAGAAAAAATAAATTGTAAAGTTTAGCATAAAGATGTGAAGGGGAAGTGAATAATGTTACATATTTGTTTGAAGCATAATCTGAAAACAGGGGCAAAAGAGTAATTAAGAGGAAAGGAAAAGAAAAGAGAAGAGAGTGGTTTCGTTTGACCTAAATACCCTCTGTTGGTGCTTGGTTGAAGGTATGGATTTCCCATGAGGACCCTCTAATTCCCAATCTTCCTCTCTTCTCCTTACCCTTCTTCTCCTAATTCCGATTTTCTCCACTTCCCCGCCATTTTTTCAAATTCCCGTTTCTTCTTCCTTTTCGATCAACCCCTTTCCGTTCCCAACTAGGGTTCCGCTTTTTTTCTTCCAAGCTTCAATCTTTCAGGTAATTTCACTCTCACTCTCTTCCTCATCAACATATTTATCGCCTTCAATTCTCGGGGGGTCTTGCTTTGTAATTTCGACTTTCTAATTTTTGTTTAATTATCGCATTCAGTTCTGTTTGGGATTTTATGTTTCCTTTTAAAGTTTACCTTTTTTGTTAAAATCTTCACTGGGGGGGCCTTGTTGAAGTTTTTTTATGGGTTACGTGTAGCTTCACTGGAGTCACTACTCTTAACTTGAGCTAATTGCAACTTTGGCTTCAATTTATTTGGATTGCAAAATTGATGCTTTCTCTCTCGTTTTTAAAAGGGGTGGTTTTGATTGTGTACCCTCTGATTTCAATTTATTTTGGGACGGTTTATAGATTAATAGAAGTTATAGTGGTGTGTTTGCGGTTATTGACAGTGTACTGTACAATCGTGGACTTGTATTCTGTAATCCCTGTAGTGTAATTGTACTCAACACTTCACACTGTATTATGCAATTTGGGATTTGTAACTTGTGGTAGCTGGTTATTAAGTGCTGCGAGAGCGTTGCTATGTTTCTTAATGCATCACATCTTTGTAGCCGACTTTAGTCTTGTATGAATTTCATACTGTTGCTGGATTTGGTGATGTTTGTGTATCTTCACTCCCTTGCCTCCTTTGAACTGTTTATTTGCTGCAGTTTTCAGCGTACCTAGTTGTATATAACCATCTAACTTAACATTTGTATGATTTTATCTGACTTATCTGTTGTTATCTGTGGTTTTTTTGCAGCTGGCGTTCTTTCCGCAAATTCTCATTGTCGTTATATATAGTGATTAATGTCTTCAATGACTAATCATGATTTGATAATTGGCCAGAGTCATAATTTGGCACTTGGCCATAACCAGCAACTGGTGCTGAACCACAATCATAGTTTGGGCCTCAGTGGGAATCATGATTTGGACTTGGGACAAACTGATGATCAGCATTTGGGTCTGGGACAAACTCACGACCATGAACTGGGCTTAGGAATTGCCAATGACCATGACTTGGGCTTGGGACTGAACCATGATGATGAAGATGATGTTCACAGGTATGGGCATGAGGATGAGCTATCCATTGATCAAAAACCAGAGCATGGTGGCCATGAGATGCCCATTCCCACACAAAATCATGAGTTGACCATAACAGAGAACAATGAGTTGTCTGTTTCAGAAAATCAGGAATTTGATGAGAACATGGCGATGACTATGGTCCACAACCCAGAAATGAGCATTGAATCTGCTGAAGAAATGGGTGTTCACGATTCCGAGCTTATGGTTGCCACATCCCCTGTAATTCAGGCTCGTACAATGGCCATAAGTCCTAATTATGAATTGTCAGTGGGACAAGAATTCCCTGATGTTAAGAGTTGCCGAAGGGCATTAAGGGATACAGCAATCGCTCTGCATTTTGAGATGCAGACTATAAAATCTGACAAGACTCGCTTCACTGCTAAATGTCGAAGTGAAGGATGTCCCTGGCGCATTCACGCAGCAAAACTCCCTGGTGTTCCAACTTTTACTATTAGGACAATCCATGAGAATCATACATGTGGAGGAATTTCACACCTTGGCCATCAACAAGCCTCTGTTCAATGGGTTGCTACTTCTGTGGAGCAAAGGCTGAGGGAGAACCCTAATTGCAAGCCAAAGGAGATATTGGAAGAGATTCATAGGGTTCATGGCATCACACTGTCATACAAGCAAGCTTGGAGAGGCAAGGAGCGTATCATGGCTGCAATGCGTGGATCTTTTGAAGAGGGATACCGCTTGCTTCCACAATACTGTGAACAGGTGAAACGCACAAATCCAGGCAGTATTGCATCTGTTTATGGAAATCCAACTGATAATTGCTTCCAACGCCTATTCATATCCTTTCAAGCGTCAATATATGGTTTTTTAAATGCTTGTCGACCACTTTTGGAGCTTGATAGAACATATTTAAAGAGCAAGTATCTTGGTACATTACTTCTAGCCACCGGATTTGATGGTGATGGAGCTCTCTTTCCTCTGGCCTTCGGTGTTGTTGATGAGGAGAGTGATGATAATTGGATGTGGTTTCTGTCAGAACTTCATAACCTGATGGAGACAAACACTGAAAACATGCCTAGGCTTACAATTTTGTCCGACAGGCAGAAGGGAATTGTAGATGGTGTGGAAGCAAATTTTCCCACTGCCTTCCATGGATTTTGTATGCGTCACTTGAGTGACAGCTTTCGCAAGGAGTTTAACAACACAATACTCGTTGATCTTCTATGGGAAGCAGCTCAAGTTCTCACCATACTTGAATTTGAAGCAAAAGTTTTAGAGATTGAAGAAATATCACAAGATGCTGCGTACTGGATTCGAAGAATTCCACCTCATTTGTGGGCCACTGCATACTTTGAGGGGCAAAGCTTCTTTCATTTTTCAGCAAACATAGTTGAATCTTTAAACACATGGATATTAGAGGCATCTGGGCTTCCAATAATTCAAATGATGGAATGCATAAGAAGACAGCTAATGACTTGGTTCAACGAGCGGCGTGAGACCAGCATGCAGTGGACATCAATACTTGTACCTTCAGCTGAGAGAGTTGTCACAGAAGCTCTTGATCGTGCGAGGACACACCAGGTACTTCGTGCCACTGATGCTGAATTTGAGGTTATATCACATGAAGGAACAAACACTGTTGATATTAGGACCCGTTGTTGTCAATGTCGTGGGTGGCAGCTCTATGGTTTGCCTTGTGCACATGCTGTAGCTGCTCTTCTCTCTATCAGGCAGAATGTGCAGAGATTCACAGAAAGCTGTTTTACTGTTGCAAACTACAGAAAGACATACTCACAGACCATACACCCAATTCCTGATAAATCTCTGTGGAAGGAGTTTTCTGAGGCTGAGGGGGTTGTCACTGTTTCTGATGTTGATCAACTTCAACTTCAACTTACTATTAACCCTCCTAAGTCACTCCGGCCACCGGGGAGACCCAGAAAGAAACGGGTTCGGGCAGAAGACCGTGGCCGCGTAAAACGGGTTGTGCATTGTAGTCGTTGCAATCAAACGGGTCACTTTAGAACCACCTGTGCAGCTCCCATCTGAGTCTCCTCCTACACCTTAGTTTTTCATTATTTATTATTTAGGTTTTTTAGCTTAGACCCTCCTCCAAATTTTCTTTTTTTTATTTCCTTTACATTAATGTGAATCAATATGTTTCAGCTGTTGTGTATCTATAGTCAATTAATTTGCATTGTTTCAGCATGCATACAATACTTCAATTCATCCCTGTTTAAACCTAAAGTTGTTAACTTGACTCGAAGATTGTATAGAAAACGAGGGTATTGGAGCCTCCTAGTTTGCTTGCTTCACCCAAACTTCATAGTCCGTAAATTTTCTGTTCCATTATAAAGAAGGGAAAGAATTAGGTACCAATGACTTAATTTTAGGTTATTAATTGATTGTGTTCGGTTTTTTCTGGTAGTTAGGGAAAACGTGGAAACGAAGAAGTTGATTTATAATTTTTCACGTCAAATCTAAAAAACGACGCAAACGTTATTTTCATCTGCTTTAGTGGGACGCTAATCTTCTCAAGACAGCAAGACACAACGAAACCCCATCACTCCGCAAAGAATAAATTTTCTTCGTTTACATTTTAAAGATTTGAGTCCTAATATTTTTTACAATATTTACTTCCGAAGATTTAAAAATAAAATTATTATTTCTTAGTACCATCATTTATCAATATTAAATACTTATAATTACATTTTCAATCTTGGATAATAATTATTTTCTTACATGATTTTTTTCACCTTATACTTAATTTTCTTCCCGGATTAGTTTGATACAGGTTATACTTAATTTTCTTCCCGGACTAGTTTGATACAGATTATACTTAATTTTCTTTCCGGGTTAGTTTGATACAGGCTTAATTAGTGATTTTGTTATGTTATATAATTTGTTAGTTTGCTTCATTTTGATCCTCTTATTATTTTTTGATTTAATTTAGTCCTTCAAATTAAGAAAAAATCAATTTGGTTCCTCTAATTATTTTTTATTCAATTTAGTCATTTTTTTAACGATCAATTTTATTCTCTCTCCCATTTGAGACCAAATTAGTAATTAGATTTAACTAAAACTTATATATGTCTGTTAAAATAATTTTTTATAATTTATACATCAAACTACCCCGCCTAAATAATAAAATTATTTTACTTTTTACACTCCACCTAAATACTCAAATTTTTTACACATAGGTGAGGTGATTTAATATATAAATTCTACAAAATTATTTTAACATGTGTATATAAGTTGTTATTAAACTTAATTACTAATTTGATAGAACAAAATTAAATCGTTTGAAAAAGGACTAAATTGAATAAAAAATAATAAGGAGACCAAATTGTACATTTAAAAAAAACATAAAATAAATGGCTAAATTGAACCCAAAAATAATAAATGAACCAAAACAACACATTAAAAAACCAAATCAATAATGAAGCATTTGATATATTCACGCAAAGAATACACATACTCATACACATATTTTAAAATATGTCATTGAACTAGTATTTTTAATTGACTTACATAAACAGGTGTACAAAACAAGTTTAGAAAACAAGTTTAGATTATGAATGTGAAGAGGGAGTAAAGAAAAAGAAGGAGTCCACGAGTTGGAAGGTAATATTGTTGGCTATCTCGTAATACGAAAATACTCTCTTCAAGATGACACTCACAAATAAGAGCAGAAATATGTATTAGAGCACACATGAAATTTAACGTGTTTTAACGCCTCAGACTAATATCCACAAATACTCAACAAAAAACCCTTTTACTCGACATGTAATTTTTTCTGAAAATCTACCAACCTTTCTCAACTAAATTGCAAACAATCTTGTGCAATTTTTTGCGTACAAAATTATAAATCCTTCTTGTGCAATTTTTTGTGGACAAAACTACAAACCCTTCTTGTTCAATTATTTTTGGACCAAAACTTCAAACATTTCCTAGTGATTATTTTTGTATTTTTCTTTCTTTTGATTGTTTTAATAACTTTATCATCTTGACATTTATTTGTGTGTTGACTATATGTTAATGAAGGTTGGAAAGAAAGATATCCATATTTATTTGTGTGTTAACTATATGTTAATGAAGGCTACACAGAAAAAAGATATTCATAACAGTTACATGCAAGATTTAAGCCAAAAATATATGATGAAATGACTTTTAAATCATAATCTAAGATACATCTATTTCTTTTGTGTTTTTATGTTAACATGCACAAATCTCTAAAAAAAAAAAAAAATTTGTGGACATGCTTAAAATGTTTAAATTAAAGATTGGAACCTTTGCACACAAATATCACATTAGTGAAGTGTTTTGTCCATCTTTTTGGGTAAGTAATGGTTAAATGTGAAACCAAAATATGAGTCGGTCTGTTTCGACCCGTTGGTCTATTTTTAAAATATAAAAAAAAGTTAAAAAGATTAATTTTGTATATTATATTTTTTAAATATATAAATATATAATAATATTATAACTTAAATCATTAATAACTACAAATTAAGTTTCAGTTATTAATTATAATATAATAATTTAATATGTAAATATAATAATTATTTTAATTTATTTTATTAAAAATAGTAATTAATCAATTAAAAGTTAAATTTGATTAAATATATTTTTTAATCAATTTATAAGTATATATAAATAAATTTACAAATAAAAAAATTTAAAAAAAAGGAAAAAATATTGTCGGGCCAAGTCGGCTTATTAGTGCGTTCTGTATAGGACAAGTTATGATAATTGTTCATTTTTGTTTGACAAGCCACCTAACCCGTTTTGTCACCCTTAGACACTATACTCCATGCACTATGAGATGACTTTGAAAGTAAGAAGTTGTAGACAATTTTTTGAAAGAAATTTATTCATTTTGTGTAATCATGTTACAACACATTATTTTAGTTTAGTTGTGAAAATATAAAATTCAGTCAAAATTAAAGTTATTTTTTACTTTATTTATGCATATAAAAATAATTGAATGCTTGAAATAACTACTTCAATAGAATATATTTTTTGTTTTATTTTGATAGAAGTCATGCCTTTTGAAAAAAGAAATGTACTGTGTTAAAATCGTCATTCCAAACATAACTTTAGTTATAAAAAAAAAAAAAAAGAACATGCTAACAAACATGATTTTTTTAAATGAATAATTATTTTTAATACAAAAGTCATATCGTGAATGATGACTTCTTCGTTTCAAAATTATATCCTTTCCTATAACGTAACCACTTCTATAACTTTTTAAAAATCTATTCATTTACATAAATGAATAAAAATTGACCATTTTAATAAATAAATTGATTATTTTTCAAAAGTATAAATTATTATCGGTTGATATTATCTCATTTTATTAATGGTTAATAAATAACTACGTACTCATTATGTTTACATAATAACCATTCAATCATCTAAAAACATCATCATCATGATCACAATGATACACTTTAAAATATTGAATGTTCCTTGTACATAAAAAGGGAGAACGATTCAAATTAACTTCAACTTATAAATATCACATTAACATTTAATTTAACACAAAACCAAGCATGCAATAATATATTTAATTTCATGAACATGAAAAAAGAACTTTTAATTGTTATATCCACCCATTTTTTATTTTTTTTGGTAAAACTCGTTCATGGAGTCCACGTAGAAACTCAACTCCATATAGTTTAACACTTTCACATGTTATCTCTCCAAAACTACTTCATTTTATAATCTAAAAGTATGGATAATCAAGGAACGAGCCATAAACTTAAGATAAAGGACATATAGAGATGATGAGATACAAATTTTATATTAAAAGTTAAGTTTTACAGCATTATATGTGTTTTCTTTATTGATGATGTATAACTTTATTTATAAACTTAAAAATGATTAATATTTATTTCTTTTTAGGATTAGTGGGTCTTGAGTGTAAGCCATATGTGTTTGAGGTTGGGCTTCTAAACTACCTTCCTGGAAATGATTATTGAACAATATAAAATAAAAAAAGACTACAAGCTCATTATTTCAACATTTGGAATAAAAAATATCTCTAATATGAATTAACTTATAATTCATTAACATTGAATCTTTTTAATGAATCACCTTGATAAGGCTGACAATGAAAAATATAAAAATAAAGATAATGTCCATCATGAAAACATTTACAATTTGAAGAAATATTCCACTTAGTAAACACTAGAATGGAGTTTTTATTGTATTATGTTGATTACACTCATTTTTGCCTTGCTCAATTCTGTTCCATGCATAAAATCTTCCCTATATAAGGTAGAAAAAATTTATTGAAACCTTGATTTTTAAATGGTAGGTTTCAAGTATGATTTCTCCACGCCAGTTCTATTGGTCAAACTTTTCTATATTGAAACCTATTAATTTTATATAGTTTAAAATTAAAGATTCTTGCTTAGCTTCCAACTTGATTTGCTGTGTTGTGCGTGAACACCACTAAGTGATAATTGATTGGCCATTTCATGATAATCATTGCTGTTATTGACCTTTCAAAGGAGTGAATAAATAAGTGTGAACTTCAAAACTTCACCTACTTTTAATGATTTGACTTCTGAATCTAAGAGTTTCAAACTTTGAACTATTATAAACCTTTCGAGGGGAAGGAATTGCTGAATTAGCTCGACACCGTTATTTATTTGCTATTTTTTTTTTCAGTTTGTTACATTTATTCTATTACAAGTAAGGATTTAATTGTTGACAAATTTCCTGAAAATAGTGGTACAAGATTGGTAAGATTCATTATGCTGTGATTGTTTCTGGAAAAATATTATTCCCACAGATTAAATTCTGATTATTGTTTTCAAATATACTTTGCTATTGAGATGAAAGTCAGGGAAAGAGAACGGGGCATGAATGATTTTACTACTTTATGCTATTTTGATATCTTCACAACTAACTGGTGAGCAGTTTCTTTAGCAAGTAATTCAGGAAATGATGATACATGAGAGGCATGTTTAATCTTTGAAATGACTACGAGTACAACACAATACAAGGGTCACACAATAATCTAATATCTGTTAAATTATTACATTGATTCTGTTCCCAGCATTTTACACTGAAATAGTGGAAGCATTAGTAGCCATAGTTTGCACCATAAACGGAGCTGTAGCCTCCACCATGTCCTGGATTGGAAGGAGGAGATGCATACACAGAAGCGTGGGCAGGATAAGAGCTGTATCCTTGCTCTGCACCACCTCCACCTGTTTGCGGCGGTGCCGGTGCTCCACCAGCTGCAGCTGCAGCTTCAGCCATAAAATTCTGCACCACATTCATTAATTCTATTACTTGATTAATCTTGATGAAACTTAGGCAATAAATACTTTATGTCCCCTATGAACACTGCAAACAGCTTTTCACAAAATAATTTCATACTGATAATAAGATAAAAGTCTAACTACCACTGAAAAAATATTTACAAGACGTGCAGCATCTCACGGATTGAATTTTCTTTTTAAGTTGATTAAAAGACCAAGATCAGAATACCTGTATCAGTTGCTGAGCTGTTTGGACTTGAGATGCAGTTCCACTGATTTCAACAGTCATCTCCCCAGGAACACCTCTTGTTTCTTGTATGGTAACAGTAGCCCCACTAGCTCTTCTGATGTAGCTTATACTCGCTCCTGCTGTTCCAATGACAGCATCAGCATACGAGAGAGGAATTTGCATTTGCTGCGTCATCTGCCAAAATAGCCACAAAAAAAAGCATCATGATTAAAATGTAATTATAAAGATCTGGAACTCAGGTCTAAGTAATAAGTATATATTGCATATTCTCCAATCCTAAAGGTGAATAGATATAGCTAGACAAGAGTGTTTGCCTGCACCCACAGTTCCATTTAAAGTCATAAACAACAAATCAAACAGAAGACCACATCTAATCTCTACAACCGAAGATGACATTCACAAGATATTTCACATATTTTGTTTAGCTAAATATTTAAGCAAAAATCCAAGTGTTTGTGCACTTTGCATCATCTTCACAACAGTTATAGAACAATGCAATTTACCAAGAAGCACAAGTACCTGTGTGACAACAGAAGGTGCAGATTGAGTATTTGCAGATGCATGAATGCCTATTGAAGCATCTCTTCCATATGCAGATATACCTTGATGGGGCTGTCTTTCGACTGGAGGAGGGATCTCGACTGGTGGATAATAACTATCAAGTTGTCGTGGAGGTGGTATGTACTGAGAAGGAGGTCCAAAACCAGGACCTCCACCAGCATTTGGAGGAAGGCCCTGAGGTGGACCCCAAGATTGGTGGGGTGGCATGGGCTCTGCGTGATGGGGATTGGCTATTTGCATCTGGAGAAATAATAACCTAGAGCTTGTTATTTTATAATAAAAGCGATTTTAAGGATACCTTAAAAAAATAGTTTCCAGAGTTATTTTTAAAGTATAGCTATTTTTATTTGGTAATAATATAAAAAAAAAAAAAACTTTTAGTTTTAAATAGCTAGCTTTTTGTTCAGAAACAACTCAAAATAATAAAAAAAATTGATTTATTCAACATCTGTTTTTTCAAAACTTTAAACAAGCACTAATTTTTTTAAAACGTGCTTTTGTCCTGAAAAATATCTAAAGAAACAGGCTCTTAGAAGCATTTTGCATCTTATTAAAAAGAAAGATTCTTCACGAGTGTAAAGTGAAATCACACTTACATTCATTTCAAAAATTGGAATTACACTGCGATCAACTAGAAACTTCCTTAGGTGGGAAGCAATTAACTCTAGTGCCTTATGTACTCCAGCAGCATCCCCAACTACTTCAACCACCCTGTCATCTTGAAGAGCAAAAATTGGGAGGTCTTCTGCAGAAGAGAAAGACGATGCAGATGGTTAGCAACTAAAGAATGTCAAACAGCCCACCAATGGACCAAAATGCAAAGATTGGACAAGAGCTTCAAATTTTCAGTATACTATATTTGAAAGCATAAACCAGAACATAGTAATAGATATTATTTTCACCATAATTCGTTCATACCACTCCAGTAAATTATTCCTGCAATAGTTTTCAGTTAAGGAAGGATAGACAATGAAGATTGCAGAATGTTTCAAAACTATAATTGAATTGTAGCAATCTTGAATTGAAACCAAAATCATGGTTTAAACTATAATTAGACTGTAACGATCATAGCTTAAAATCATGTTAAGACAATAAAAACCAAAATGAAATCCATGAAATTACAGAATTCTAAACTAATGAATAAAGACAATATTGCAAAAATAACAACTACATGAGAAAATGTTATATGAAAAAGCAAGAACCTGCTCCAAGAACTCTAACAATACAATTGGATGCTTCTTGGATAGATTTTACAGTTCCTCCTTGCTTCCCAATTAAACTTCCTGCTTGTGAGGCTGCCACTAGAAGTTTAGTAGAAACCTTCCCAGCCACACCTGAAGGAGCGTGGGTAAAATCACTCTCCAAACCATCAATAATCCTCTTATGAACCCTCAATAAGCCATCCACAGCAGGAGGAAGAGCGGAATCAGGATCATCTTTGCCTGATATCATTACCTAATCAAAATGAATAAATTACAGTATCAACCAACAGCACAATATCTCTAATATTGAGGTATGACAAAAATACATAAAGATTAGGGTGGAAAACAAAAAATAAATCAACTTTAACTGACAGTAATACACCAAACAAAAACAATAATTACCAAGGATACTACATGCCACCTATAATGTCAAGCTCAGCAAGATAGCAAACAAGCAAGCAATTTTGAATATTTCAAAATGTAATAATTTAAATTCTTTTTTGGTGACATTTTCTTCCCCCAATTAATATCTATAACATCCTTACCTATCAACAAAATGCCAGAAGAAATCCTTTACCATCAGATCAGTTGTCTAACAGCTCCACAGGTCATTATGATTAAGACCTCATCACAAAAACTCTTCACCTAATTAATCTACATTAACAATCTGATCTGATGGTACAATAGCAATAATTATCTCAGCCCACTAAGTGAGATTGGCAACAGGAATCACATACCACCATTAAGATTACTAATGACCGAACTCTCAACGGTATTTATTCTCCATGAGGTCTTTCTTAATAATTTAACCATACCAGATAGTAATATCTGAAATTAAAATGTTAAACAGCTTTTGGTTAAGAACCAGCCATGGAAACATGATGTTCATTAGAAGCAACTGGAATGAATAGATGGAACGTGATTGAGATGAGATCTTAATGAGCATCTTCAATAAATCTTAAAATGTGACTTTAGACTTAACCATGGAAATCTAAGTATAATTTATAGCTTGGGAGGTCCTAACACTTCACCAGATCAAAAACCACTTTTCCTTTCTCTGCCCGTTTACACACCTTATACACAGTTTCCGGGGCCTCCACCCATTTTTCTTACTTCAGTAGTGATCTATACGCATATCACCTAAAATTTCTCTTCCTATCCCTCTACTAGTATATGAAATAGCTCCATAAGTTACATATGCCAAAAAAAAAATCCTCATAGCTGCTTTTATTCAACCAACTAAGACGTGCAAAAATGGAAGTCTCAAGCTGAAATGTAGTAATTGTAATTGAGCAATAACTCTTATAAGTCACAAGATGTAAGATGCACGTAACAATGGAAGTGTCTTCTAACTCCTTAATAATTGGATTTCAGTTTACGAGAGTGCATTCATGTGTTATAATTGAGTTGATTGATAGACCTAAGTTGTTTTTGTATTCTTTTTTATCCAATAACATGTATAATAACAAAAAAACACTCCAGTTTTGATGGTTTAAGTATAGTATTAGATTTGGTTATAAGTTTCTTTTCGTTGCTTGCAATCTGCGGCAAGACATCAATCATCCAGGTTTTGAATTTACCAGATGGAATGCAGAGCTTCGTGGTACATGCAAACAAACTTTTCAGCACTTCGCAATGCTCAATGCTGATCCCTGCATCTGAATCTTTGGTTCTTCAGTATTGGGACCTAATTGATGATTGAGTCGTTGCCTTTAAAATTGGAACATTGAACCTGCACAGATTCATTTTCCGTCAGAATTATATTCATATTCTGTGGATTCTTGCCATTACTCTTCATTTCGAATTAGTTTCATCTTCTTCTCCTTAGTTTTTTTTTTCTCTTTTACTGTAGCACGAGTAAAGTCGCACTATAGAGTTTTAGGCCATGAACAAGCTATATTTTTTTATTGCTGCAATATTTTTAATTAAAATTTCTGGGTACAACAAGTGGGAAATGTCATGAAAGATAGCTGAAGGTAAGACAACCACTATCTATTATCCTTCATAACATCATTGACCAACCACAGTCTCAATTCCACTGGAAAATAGCAGCACTAGAATTACTCTGAAGTGATGCACGAAACATAAATTTCAGTTTTTCAAGAGGAATCAAACTCCAATATATGCAAAGGAATTTTAACTCTCTTAATGTTTCCTGATGTAAATGTTATAAGTAGTTAGGACAAAGACTAAATAGAAAAATACCCGAATGCATACGTATAAGGTAAACATCTACCACATTAGCCCTAATTTCCGAAAAGGAGATCCACATGAATTCAAACAGTTTCTGTTCATTTCCGATATCTAATCCAATAATGGTTAAACTGTAGATAAAAGAAAAGCAAATAATGAACATCTTCCACTGTTCCAATCTCCAAGAAGCTCAACCAAAACCTCTAAAAATCATAATATAAAACAAGTGCATTACAAAGGAAACACAAGACCACATTAAAGATTCCAGATCAATACTAGCCCAACAACAAGCAGCTGAAGTATCAACAACAAAATAATACCAAACCGCATCACCCTCAACAAATGAAAAAAGAAAAAAAAAAGTTGCAATTAACTGGACAGCAAGATACACATAACAGGAATTGAAGAAGTCAGAGTGTATTGAGAATGACGAAAAGTGAAGTAGAAGAGACTTACAGCCCTTTGCGCAGTTCCAGGAGGACCATCAAGAATCTTAACGCGAGCTCGTGTCTCCTCCACAATCTTCTTAATGAACTCTCCTTTACGTCCAATTATGCCCCCAACCTTCTGCGCAGGAACTAACATCCGAAACACACTCTCTCCAGGCCACCCCGGCCACTTCTTCTCAGCCACAACCGGCTCTTCGCCACCTTGCAATTCCGCCTCAACTGTTTCCTCCGCCTCATGCTCAGCGCTCGCGTTCTGATCCACTTCAGCCATCGAGGTTTTCACTGTCAAAACACAGAAAGCACTATTACAGATATGACAAACGAAACTCGAAACGTAACATCACATCACATGCTATCTCGGAGGAACTCGAAGGACTCAAATCAACTGGATCTAAAATGGAAACACTTAATCTCCAAGAGAAATGAATAGTAAATTATTGAACAAGTGAGCTTAGTGTGTAAGATTACCTTGATTGGAAAGAGGATGAGGTACAGTTACAAATCTAGGGTTTTGAGTTGAGGAGGAGAAGAAGAAGAAAGGTAAGTGTGAGAAAAGAGAAGCGAATAACGATGGTGAATGAAAGGGGGAGTCTTATATATATGAGAAACCGATGGAGCAGAAACATAGATAAATAGATAGATAGATACTGTGTGTCATCCAACCACTGAGTAAACTTCTTCCCATATTTGGCTTTTTCCCTTTAACTGTTAACTCAAAAAATAAATAATTGAATATAATTAATTAAATTATTGAATCTAGTATAAATCCACATGGTTAGTTTTTATGTTAATTAATGTGGAATTTGGTATAATAATTAATTTAAAATTTTATAAAAGAAATATAACTGAAAAAGTTTAATGTTTAGTACAAATGCTTTTAATATGTTAAATTTACAAAGGTGATTCATAAAGGGGATAAAATACTTTATAGAATTTCAATAATAACCAAAACACATCTTATAAAACAATAAAATTTCTATTGTTGAATTTTTCAATAAAAATAGTTTAATTAAGAAGAAAATTAATCTTTTACTCATTGAGTAGTTTAGGAAGATTGCTATGAGCTCAAGCTAGAAGTCACTCTACAAATGCTTCAAAGACATTTTTAACATGGAAAAAAATACAATCAGTGTAAGCATTTCTCAAATATAAATTGTTACTCTTCCTATAAATTAAGATAACTTTTTAAGATTTTTTTTCTTTTTTTTTTTGTGTGTGTGTGTTTACCAAGATGATAAATAATCATAATAAATGAAATATTATTTTCTTAAAATATGTTTTCCCTTTGTTAGACACTTGTATTGGAATATTAGAATTAATGTGATGTATTAACTAGTAGTTAGACATTTATCTTTGTCTTTTTTATATTGTTCCTAAAGCTGTTTTTCTCAATAACATTTTCACATCTACTACTGGTCGTTTTTTAAATTTCAAGATAACATTTATTTTGCAATTATACCTTTTTATTTCCATTATTATTATTATGCACCGAAAATTGTTTAAAGAACAAATTGAAAAAGAGATATCAGATTACGTATTTCTAATTAAAATTACATTAAAAAAATAAAAGAATGTTTCCCATAATAATTAAGACATTAATCAAACGTAGGAAATTTCTTACTTTTTCTCGTCTTACACCTCGTACTTTTTAAATTTTCAATTATACCAGTTCAAAATTAATATAAAATGATATTTAGATTATGCTATAGATATTTAGAATTACAAAATCTCGAATTTAAAAATATTATTTTTACATATTTTAAGTTGAATCACGCAAATTAGAATATATATTTTTCTTAAATATATTTAAGATTATACAATCAAAAAAAAAATATATGGTTTGGAGTGTGTTCCAAAAATTTTCATTAAGGATAAAATGGTCATTTTGTCACATATATGGAAGTGCAAGAAGAAAACATAGAAGTGCATGAAGAAATTCCGCAAGTTTAACGATTATGTTATATCATAGCTAGTATGGCTGATTCAAAAAGTTTTAAAATAGACAAGATAAATATATTTTTCGTCTCTAAGTAACTTTTTGAATTAGTCTATTTTAAAATTTTGGACTAATTTAATTTTTGATTTTTTACAATATTTAGATTTAGTCATTTTAATCAAATTTTGATAGGTTTATTTGATGTTTTGTTCATATTTCAAGATTGTATTTGAATTGTTTATATTGTTTGACACATTTTTGTTTTAATGTTAAGTCAAATATTATTATGAAACGCGCTTGAAATGTCAAATAAACTTAACAAAATTTGGTTAAAATGATTAAATCTACACATTTCAAAAGATGAATGACTAAATTGATTCAAAGTTTCAAAATAGACTAATTCCAAAATTCACTGAAAGTTAAGGGACCAAAAACATATTTAACCCTTATTTTTTTTATAAACAAAAATTCAATGATGATTTAATTTTAAATCACATTTTAAAATAAATATAATATTGATAATTTAAAATACACTTTTTTTGAAGTTATTCAGATCAAAACTGCGTATAAACATAGCGATAAGAAAATAGTTCAAGTATTAATTTACATAAGTATCTATTTTATATTAAAATTAGCGAAAACACGTGCTAGTGCATAAAATTAAAAAGTTTCAACACATTTTGGAGAGGGTGATGCAAATGCGGAGACAAACATGCTAAAAAATGGTGCTACAATGATAACTTCAACACATTAAAAGGTTTTTGTTCTCTTATTCATTAGTTTTGTCAGCATTGTTCGTATTAGACAGTAGTTTTTGTGCTAGTTCTTTTAATTTTCATGTCTTTTACCTTTTTCTATTGTATAAAGAGAAAAAGATTAAACATTGCTTCTTAATATTATTATCTTTAGCATATATAAAGTGGCGAATTAATCCTTTAGATAGTTATATCTGTTCTTTATTAGATATATATCCATTCTGGAAGAATAAATTAAATATTTTTATCATTTTAATTCTACTGAATAATTAGATAGTTATTCTTAGTTTAGGTACTTTTTTTATTTTTATTCTCAAGACAATAAATTAGAATATGTCCCTTTTGATACTTCATATCTGTTTTTTTTTTCTCCCAACATGTAAATCTTGTATTACAGAAAGTTAAGTAATATTGTGAATTGGTTGGTACCAAGCACAGGAACAACATTATAGAACTGTAATAAAAATATTGAATGCAGAAAAATAATGAATGAATTTATGCAATCATCATTATCATCATAAATATGTCAAGGAATGACTTTCAAAAAAAGTGACAACATTGAAGTTTGGAAAATATGAAAACCTAGTGCGTGGTATTTGTTTATAACTTTATGACTCCTCTTGTCGTGGGTGATCAATGAAACCATAATCTCTAACATCTATCCACTTATGTACTCTATGAATAATGCAAACAGCACAAAAGAAAATTTGAATGTCGATGTTAACTAGTTAAGGTGCACATTCACCCAGATCTCCTACATCTGTCATTTCTTGTTGCTTTCATTCGCACCTGTTTTTGATTCAGTGTTCGTCGTAGGAGCCATAAGATTGTCAAACTTCTCGGATTTCTCTAGAACAATTTCAATCTTAGCCTTCTGTACCAGTCGACCTTTGTTCTCATCCTTCATGCTAACAGAAGATGTAGAAACTTCTGTTCCATCACAAAAAAACATTTATCAAAATTACTCTCAGACATCATAATTTACATAACACAACACAAAACAACAAACAATGAAGAATCTCACTCTTCTCAGTAGCAAATCCATTGTTCTTCAAAATCTCGGCAATCGTAACAACTGTAGTTATAGCTGTCGAGCGAAGATTTGCATTAGTTTAACAAATGCACTCAAAATTTCATCTTTAGGTCAAGAAAACGTACCCATTCCAAGAGCAGAAAGCACAACCTCATCGCGCTGCTGTATGTACCTCTGGATCAAAGAAAGAAGGAATGTTTTTGAGAGAGAATTGAAAGAATGAATGTTTTTGAGAGAGAATTGAAAGAAGAAGAAGAAGAAGAACAGATAGATATAACCTTTGCAAGATTGACGTAAAAGAAGAGGGGTTTCTTGGTGTTGGAAACCTGGATTCTGTTCTTCTTGGGAGATTCAATTTCATGGTCATTGGTGTTTTGAATTTGAGGTACAGGGGGAGCAGCAACAGTGGGCATTGTGATTATTACTATAATATTATTGTATGATGATTTCTCCTCTGTGAGGGAAATGGATTGAATGAGGAACAAGGAAGAGGGAGTGGATCAATGTTATAACACAAAAACAAGAGGACACGTGGCGGCGTTTCAAGACGATTGGACGTGGTAAAAATAAAAATCTTTGATCTCTTCTTCCTAAAACCGTTGGGATTCTGTTAGGAGGAGGAAAGAAAAAAAAACGCTTCACGGTCGGAAACGCCTCTTGTTATGGGCCGGGCCTTACGGGCCCAAAAGGTCTTTGAAAATGTCTAATACGAATGATTGGTGGAGAAAGGTTGCACGTGTTAGAAATTATAGAGTGTAGATACGTGTGAATGAATCGTCTCTTATGATGTTTTTTTCTTTAAAGAAAAGAGAAGGTCCCAACAACATTAGAGTTGTTGCGATGATGTTTTTCAGAACTTTATTTGGTCCGCAGCATTGTTGTGGTGGTCCAGGCACACGTAATAAGAAAGTGAGTGACGGTGTCTCTATCTGGAAGAGAAGTAGCATTCTCAAAACGAACGTGTCTTGAGTTTGAATGATGAACCCAAATACATAATAAAGGCCAAAGCGAGTGTGCGTTTTCCCGCGTGGGGAAGTGTAGGCCCAAACCACAAAGCTCTGTTTTCTATTCTATTCTATTCTGTGGAGCCATAATATGATAAACCCATTGAGCCCTTTTCATTATTATTGAGTCCTTTTCTTTTCCCCCTCATAATCTCATAATCATAGACCTTTTCTGATTCATCGGTCATTTTCTTTGTCATAATCCCTTATGAAGAGTACTTGCACAACAATCACACCCGCAAAACCCAAATGGAATGTTTAACACAAAATGACGGAAAAAGAAAGAGAATAATAAGTGTTAGGCATGGATAAGATAAGGCTAGTTTAATTGTTGATGGAAGTGTGGAATCTTCCAATAGCCTTTGTCATTGGCAATCATACACAGTGACGTGGTGTTTTTGTTTATTTGAGTTTAAGTCTCATATAAAATAATACGAGAGAGTTAAATACTCTGTGAAAAAAAAAATCTAATAAATAAATTTTTAACATAATTTAACTCTACCCGTAAAATAAGATGTAGACTCATTTATATATATTGTAAATTTATTTTATCTGTAATTGTTATAGATCTCCAACAAATTCTCACGTTACGATGAAACATAGTATGGAATTAGACATTGATAATGGTTCTTTAGTGAGTAATATGATAAATCAAACAAACAAGTAGTTAGGAATAACAATGTGGGTTTGGTTCGGTGGGTCGCTTCGCAGACCCGCCAAAAAAACGTGGACAAGTTGAGATATTGAACCGCTAGCCCACATAACTCGCAACCTGCATAAAAAAATTGCACTTGTGTATATTTGTTACTTTCTTTCTAAAGTTTACATGAGTGTTCCAAATTACTGTATAAGTGTAAAAGGCAAGTATTATCTACTGTTGAATGTGCTAAAATTTGAATAATACATCATGTATGTCAGAGTACGAATATAAATATGATGAAAATGTTGAATTATAAATTTATCATCCAATTCTTCAAAAGTCTTTGTTTAATTTTGTGTACTTTCTAAAATTTTCAAATTTGTTGAACATTGAAAGTTTTATCATAAAAATTAAAAAAAAAAAAATGGGCCACAACCCCACACTTATTCAAGACAGACCATACTTTTAAGCCTGCATTTTTAACATGGAGTAGGCCAGCCTGACCCGCATTTTGCGGGTCAAGTGCGGAACGGGCCTAAATGGATCGAATCAGTCTGCATTGTCACCCCTATAATAAATCTCGCTAAAATGAATTTTAAATAACTCTAATATTACATTAAAATGTAAATTTTAAACTTAATTTAACTTTACAAAATTCACTTATAAAATAAATTTTGCATTTATTTATATACTACAATTTTATCTTATTTTTAACAGATATGAAATTTAAAAAGAAAAAAGAAAAAAAACTATAAACATAATTAAATCATGCTTTATTTGGTGTTATGTCTTCTTAATAATTTCCCGAAAAAACTCATCATGATTGAAGGCATTATTCGGATCAGCATGTAAATGAATTTGAGTTAAGCGATCGAAAATGAGGGGAGGATCCAAGTTGATGAAAGTTGACAATGAGTGAAAATCAGTATTGGAAGTTAGGATTCCATCTTTTCTAGGAAAAATTTATCATTTTGCTTCGAGATATGACTTGTCATTTTATTAGTTAACGTTCGACGTCTTGTCTTGATTACGATTCATTGTATATAGTTTATATATAATTATGTTTATACGTGCACCCCACAGCAAAAAATTAAAATAAAATAATAATAAAGTTGAAACATATGGTGAGAACAAATTGGACGAATGAATATTTATGGGGACCAAAGATTGCGTCATACTATGCAGTCGGTGCACACTTATAAGAGATGAAAGGGAACTGTGAAAGCAAGGGTATGAACGACATATATGAAATTATATATTTTAGTTCAAAAATAGAAGACATTTCACCTTAAAAAAATAACATATGATCCATAAATAAGACATGTCATCATCTTCTCATCCAAAATCCTCACAAAACAATGTTGAATATTCAATTTTACACTAATAAAATTAGGTTTATTACATATTATAACATAAGTTTAATCATAATTTAAAGTTTATAATCATTTATTTTTATTTTTGTTATTGACAATATTAGTCGTTAGTATTTATTAATGGAGTAAATTGAACTTATAGTTTTTTTTTCCGGCATCTCTTTTAAATTCATCAAATAAATTTTATATATTTTAAGTTAGGGATGATAATGGATCGGGTTGGGCACGGGTAGTGCACACTACCCGCAACTTGACATGAAAAAAAAAAATCACATGTTATTAGTTTAAAAAATACATGTAGATATAAAAAGAATTCGCAGATACCCATAAATATCCATAAATATTTTAAAATAAAATAAAATTATTAAATAAAATTATTAAAAAATATAAAATATAAATATAAATTTTAATTAATTTAATATAATAAAATATAAACGAAAATTTATTTTTAATTAAATTTAACTTGATGAAATATAAATTTCTTTTTTTATAACGAATACCCATAGATACAGATAGTATGATACATGTACCCAACCAATCCATTTATAAACGGAAAGTAAGATATTCTTACGTGCGGATAATAAATACTTACGATATCAACTATCCATTACAGATATACGAATATTTTTTGTCATATCTATTCCAAGTATTAGTGGGATAGTTAAACTTAACTTTATATTCTCATTTGATTTGTGTTGTTAATTAATAGCTTTTTTTTCAGTCAATTTGACAAAAAAAAATCGATAAAATTAATTGAATTAAAAATTTTAAAAAATAAAATACACTCGACAACAGTTTTACCTCATGCAATTAATTTTGAAATGGGATTTAAAAAACATGATAATTAAACAATGAATAGTATTATATGAACACATTTGTTGAATGTAGTTCCTCCACACGTGCTCTCTTAAATTACCACCACACACATAACCCATAAATTGGTTCATAGAGCATTGTTTGATGAGCCAGAAAGGAAAAGGAAGGTATATTAATGTCCTAAAGTCACTAACACAAGGAAGCTTATAGGAAGAGCTATAACATATAGGGACATAAGAGGTCCCATTTTATGGTAGATTAAGTAAAATGAAGCATAGCCTAATTCTAATGTACGACTTTGACTGTGTTATTTCGGACTTTGATTGTTATATGTCTAAGTTACAATGATGTGAGGATCATGATGTGTCTTAAACCAATAAATTAATTAGGTTTTAAAATGGGAATTTAGCAAGTTGATTACAAAAACTAAACGAATTTGGATTCTGCTAATTTTTATATACTGTTTTTTTACTGTGTTTTCATGATTTTTTGATTACTATTAATTTTAACATTTCAAAGTTAAAAATATTTAAAATATCAGTATAGTATATTTTTAATATTTAATAAAAAATAATATCAATAAAATCGGTAAAGAATCTTGACTAAACCGTTAAACCAAAACAAATCTATCTTCTTTTTTGATTGCACGCATGTAGGAATAAGAGGTTAGTGATAAAATAATAAGTGAATGGTTTTTGTGGTACTATTATTGTACTGAGACGGCGTGTAAGAGGGGATATATAATTAAATGCTTGTGCTAACTTTTCCACATCAAAGGTGCAATCTTTTTGACTTTGCATGTAGGTTTCCGATTTCCAAAGTGGAGAAATTGGAATATTGAAATTTCAATAATTGCCAAAAAAAGTAGGTTACATTAAAAAAAATAAAACACTACATATTAAGATCAATTCAAATTGAGGAACTAATCCAATTCATATTGAATTTATACCGGGTTAAAAATAGGTAGATGAATATTCCATCAATAATAACTTTTTATTATTTTTTATAATTTTTTTATTGTAATTATTTAATATTTTAAGGTTTAATTAATAATTTAGCTTTTATATTTATGTCTTTTATTTCTTTTTTTCTTTATGTTCATTTTTTATTCAATTGCATCTCAATATTTTTTTTAACAATGTCAATTTAGTCATTTTAGTTGAATTAATGTTAATGTGCAAAATTTGAAAGATGTCTCAAACCTTTTGGAATTAGAATTTGAAAATTGGCACGTATTAAACTATAAGAGTATCAAGATAGAAAATAATCTAAATTTTCTCAACTGTCATATTTAAAATGATGTTTACATTAATTTAACAAAAAAAAATTGATTTTTTTTTTCAAATAAAGAATCACATTGAGTGTTTTATTTTAAAACAATAGAAACTCGGTTAATTAAAAAGATATAGACTAAAAAAATCAAATATCTAAATATAGAAATTAAATTATTGATTAAACCAATTTTTAATTATATATGTTAGTATTTTTAATGTAAAATGTTGTTAAATAATATTTTAATATTTTATATATTTAACATATTTGTTTGTCAGATTAATGAAACGCTTTTAACTGTTATTTATAATAATGCGTAGTAAAATAAGTGAGTACATTTTCAACTAATGATATAATATTTTTGTGTGAAATAGATGAATATTTTTATTATACGGTGAATAATATATTAAATAATTTTTTTTTAATTTAAACTGAGTCAACCATTTAACTTATTGACCTATAGTAAGTCAAAATAAATTATATTTTTTTTGACTCATAAAAAGAATTAAATCATTTTTTTTTGTAACTATGAACCAGACTAACTTACTTTCACACCCTTAAAATACACGTAAAGTTAAGGGTGTTTCACACTTATATTATTTGAGTTCTTCACGCAATTTGAATTAAAACTAGAGTACAAAGGGTAGTGCGTAAGTGATTAAATTCTTCACCACCTTTTATTTGAACTTTCACTATGGTAGATGAAAACGAATTCTTCACAATTGATTATTTTCTCTACCACCTTCTATTTGAACCTTCACATCAATATCAATTATTTTACTCCAAGCTATGTAAATGATTTTTCTCTATCTTCACACATACCTCCATGAAACCTTTTTATAGCAATAATATATATATATATATATATATATATATATATATATATATATATATTTTGAATAGGATTTCTGAAAAATGATACATGGTACAACAATACAAGGCTATGTGTTTTGCTTTTACAAGGACACTTTACAATCATTAAAAACTATGAAATGAAAATAGAGTCATTAAATAAAATGCATGATATAATAAATATAAGAAAAAATAAAAATTGATGAGGACCTTAGTTTGGTAGGAATAGTCCTTAAGAGTGAGTAATGTGATATTTATGGGGTCATAGAGGTTAGAAGTTCCGACCACACAGGACCCTACACGTGTCTAATGTTGTCCTTTGTGTGTCTCTCGTTTTCTGCATCTTATTATGGATTGGATTGAAAAATGGGTGAGGAGGGTTGTTTTCCTTTTGACTCCAACGTCACCTTCTTCTTCAAATCTCACTGTCATTTTAACACCGTCGCAAACGGTGAAAATGAATAAATGCAAATTAAATTAAATTAAATTAAAACAGAAAACAAAAAGCAAAAACAAAATGCAGTGGCTATATATAACCAAGGAAGGAACACTAATAATCGAAAAAGAAAAAACCTCCCTAAGAAAAGGAGGAATAATCATACATAAATTTTGGATTTCGCACGTAGCCACCCACAGAGGACAAAACAAAGAAGAGAAAGAAGAAGGGACCTTAAGTTTCGAGATCTTGTCAGATCGGAACGCGGTTGCAACGGACACCCAGATTCTGGTTTTTTTCTTTCACACCTTCTCTTTACCTCTGCAATGTGCTTTTTCAATTTTTTTTTTTTTGTGTTTTTTTATTCCATTTCGGAGATCTATTTTGATGTTGTTTTCATGTTTATCTCGTGTTCTTTTCCTGTTTTTGTTTGTTAATCGAAAGCAAACGCCTTTTTTTCTCAGTGGACTTTCTTGTTATTTCTTTCTATTTCCATTTAAATAGATTTTGTGCACATTCTTCTTCCTTGGACCACGTTGGACTCTGTAATTTGCCTTTTTGATTTGTCTGGGCTCCGTTCAAATTTGCATGCGTGTTATTCCCGGAATCGTGCCTTCAAATTCCTCTCCTACCGCTTTTCTACGGTTACGGGTCAAAACACATTCAAAGTCGCTGTCTTTCTTTTCAAAATAAAAAAGGTAAAATTTAAAGGTCTCAGAAGTGGTTGTTAAAATGGCCAATTTACACAAATGATGTGCTCATACCAAGTGATTCTGCTAGAAAAGCAATTTTCTTTTTAAGCAAGGTAGTTTTCTGCATTTTTTTTTCTTTTGCTGTGCTTGAGATTAATTCCATATTGGCCTCATCTAGCTTGGGCCACAAGATGCTCTCAGGGTCTCCTGTATATTTTCAAGCTTACCTGGAACGAATCATCCTTTTTCCTGTATTCTAAAGAATTGTGAATCCTCTTGGATTTTCTGGATTGAATATTCAGAGAATGAATAGCTAACATTTTATTTACTTTTTTTTTGCTATATATATATTGGAATTTGTTTCGTATCCATACCTCCATCCTATGTGTTTTACCTTTTTGTTTTCCATTTGAAATATCTGTGTTCCCTTTTTGCCTTTTTAGATCTGTTGTTTTGTAGTTTTATATTTGTATCTTTCTTTCTCTCTTTCTTTTTCCATTGCTATCTTTCTTGGTTTGGGGTGGCAAATATTAGGGAACTAGTTCTGGCACTGTAGAGATTCAGGTATAGGTGTGTATGTGGGTGTATTAAGTTAGAACATGAGAGCAAGAGGTGCGAAGAGCTAATTTTGACCATTTGATATTACATATTGAGTTAAGGTTACATATAAGCATCTCTCACACCATCTCCTAGTATGTTCTCTGTATAACAATTGTTTTGTTATAGGATGGAGAAAAAAGTAGACATATAGTTCGTCTTGACCCTTGAGGTTTGGGATATGTAGAGATGCTTCTCTTCCCTGCCTCATGTTCTTTTCTTCATATGTTTGCTTTTGCACACAATAATGTCTGTCTACCATGTTTTAGGCCAATAGAAGAGATCTGCACCTGCAGTTTAAGAATGTTTATAAACCAATCTTAATATATTCTTGTTCTGGTAGGCAATTAAATTTCTTCTTTTGCTTGTCAAAGACATGCATGTTCTATGTCAATATCAGGCACCTGTTCAAAGTGTTTTGTCATTTACGCTTTAACTTATTCCATGCAGCACCATGGGAAGGGAAGTTACTGGCTTACAGGTTATGGACAAGAAGCCGAATGGTTCCGTAGCAGCTTCAAATGGTAGTTTAAGTGATAGAATGCGTGTTTCTCCCAAAATTGCAGCAATGGTTCAAGCAATGGATCATGATATAAAGGAATCTACGGAAGCTAATCCTTTCGGGAAACATCACGAGAGGAAAGATGTTTCAAGTGGCAAAAGCCCAAAATTAAATGTTGTCTTGCCAGAAGAGAAGAAGAGTGAGAAACCTGAAATACAGAAGGTGGATGATAATAAAGAGTTGAGTTCTCCTGTTGTGGATAAAGAGCTTCCAAGCCCCTCTGCTCCCCCCTCTGCTCCACAACCCTCTGATCAGGTAACTGAAAAGCATGTCACTCATGCACCTGCTGCCGATACTGAAGCTGCTGCAACTGGTCTGAGCTTGTCTCCTATAGCTAACAACATTCCTTCCCCTAATTCCTCTAAGAATTCACAGGTACTGTTTCATCATATTTTGAAATTTGAAGTTTGAGCGGCTGAAATTCTTATATTAGTACTAAGTAGTATGTGAAATGGTTCTGATTGTGCATGGTTATTATGTTGGATTGTTTCCGATAACAAGAGGAAATGAAGTATAAGTTTTATTTGTGAGATGAATGTGAACAAAGATTTGTTTTCCCTGCTGCCACCATTTAAATGTGTAATGTGGTGAGACTCCTTGTAAAACACAATTTAGATAGTTCATCGGCCATGATTTATATAATTGGACTGACACATACGTACTAACTGCTGAAGAAAGAATTGAGAGATTACATTTGATGGGTTGCACTGGGTCAAATTTAAATGCAGTCGTTATATAAAAGATGTTGCTGGGAAACTCATATTACCATACATCCATACCCAACAAACACTAGCAACTTCAATTCATATTGAATGCCTTAAAGTTCTTGAACCTGTTACTCGGTGAAGCTGGCAACCAAAACCAATAAGAAATGTTTTGTTTGGACATTTTACTCATTTGCTAAATATTCTGTGAAGGATTTAACCTTAAATCCTTAACCTGCGTGTGTATAGGTCTTGTAGGGATGCTTTGCTGTTGCATTTTTTGCTATATGTGTGTGATATAATGTTGAGTGTGTTTAATGGGATTACTGATATGCCAAATCTCTTCCATTTTCCTTTTCAGCCAAGCTCACCTTTTTCACCAAGGAAGTCCTTGCATTATGATGATAAGAAGCACCTCGATGATGAAGATAATTGGTCTGTTACCTCCTCGTATCCTAAAAACTTGAACATTTGGCTGTTAATTCTGAACAAATCAATTTTTAGGTATATCGGAAAAAAAATAGAATCTTCCATACTGAGTACTACTAAATATCAAACATATCCTTTATGACATTTTAATAAACCCTAAACCCTATTTGGAACCCCCTAACAGAGCTACATTTACATATATTTCAATATAATGCAACATTTATTTTTATTTTTTCCTTAACCATAATTAGTAGCGTTGCATCTGCACGCAATGCCAAATGTAAGGTAACTGTTGGTTCAGCTCCTAACTTTAGATGCTCGGACCGTGCAGAGAAACGGAGAGAGGTATTGTTTTACTGAACTTCTACTTCAGATGTATATTCTGGAGTTATTTGTATTCCTCCTGGTTGGCTATTTTGGTGTCTATTTTGTCATTTTGGTTCTTATCTCCACTTTGATTTATCTTTCCAGTTTTATATGAAGTTAGAGGAGAAGCATCGAGCTCTTGAAGAAGAAAAAAGCCAGTATGAGGCAAGGAAAAAGGTATATTGATCTTTACACTGCATGCTGCACACCCTTGTGGGGCTATTATTTTCACCTTTTGCTTTTCTTTGCCTAACCTTGTGCTAAAACATCTAAGCACTTTAGCTAAATCCTAGCCTAGTTTCAAATCCATGTACTCGTATAACTTTGTGTTTTGAATTGATTAAATAACTTTGCTGTTTGTATTATAACAACCTGTATAGGAAGAGGATGATGCTGCCATTAAACAGTTGAGAAAGAACCTAGTCATTAAGGCAAAACCAGTACCAAGCTTCTACTATGATGGGCCACCCCCCAGGACTGAACTCAAGAAGGTACACTTTTCATTTCCCTGTCTTTTCTAAGTCTAAGGATGAATATGAATTGCCTTTAACAATTATGGAATGTGCATGAATTGACCAAAGGAGTAATGCAATGGGTATGTTAAAAACTGTAATGCTATGCTAAAGAATGCTAATTTGACAGTAAGATGAACACCTATGGCTATGGTACCATTCCTTGTTTGACTTCAGTGATGAGTCTTCTTCCCCATGCTACAACATTCATGAGCAACTTGCTTGTCATGTCATGATCGTGTCATTTTAAGTTCTTTTCAAAATTTTCTAATGGCTACCAGATAGAAAAAATTCTTATTCCCTTTCTTTCCTTTGATGGCAGCTTCCACTGACCCGCCCCAAGTCACCAAAACTGTCCCGGAGAAAGAGCTGTGGTGATGCTGCCAATGTATCTACTACTACTACACAAATTTGTACTGTAGGACGACGCAGTGTCGACATGAACACGAAACATCATAGCCCTGCCCCTAGAACTAAGGACACTGTCACTGCACGGAAGAGCAATGGCAGTTTCAAAAGCAAAGAACGACCAAAACTGGATAAGGAAACAGCTCCTAAAATCACAGAGCAGACAAATGCAGACATATCAGTCCAATCATGAGCTTCCCAAGATTTTACTGACCTCCAGCTGAGAGGAAAATGGCCTTCATTTTCCTTTGTCGCACCATATGGATAATCTGCAGAAAAGATGGCCTAATTTTCTTTTCATCCGGACTGACATTTTCATGTGGTTTGTTTTTACTTGAAGTGTATATGTTTTGTAAGTTATATCGGCACACATTGTTTTATATATAAATAGTTATTGATGTAAGATGTATGTACGAAATTTGATATTCCTCAGATTGCACCACCAGACTTGGTAAGGAAAATTTTATGAAATATATTACTTTTTTTTGGTAGGATATCACTGCTAAATCTCGATTCTAGTGTCTTTTTGTTTTAAGGTGGTAATAGTGCAGATGGTATTGGTAGAATTCGGCTTGAATTTGTTTTATTACTGGTATTGTTATATCAAATATTGAGTGAATTTGTTTAAATTTAAATTAAGTGTTTCTGAAAAATCCAACACAGACAAACGTATCAAAAAAAGTTATTTTTTTTAATCTGATCACAGTAGAATTCTTATTCGAGATAAAAATGAATAAAATAAATGATATATAAGGAGAAACTTTCATAAATGTGTAAAATTTTACGTCTTGCGAATGATTTTGTTTCTGGGTCGAAATTAGGGATGAACAGAATTGTTGCCATGGATGGGGTGTGACTGTGTTTTGGAATGGAAGAAAAAAGAAAACACGTTAGCAGAAGAACAGAACGAAATATATTTGAATATTTCAAAAATAAAAATGAGTGATTTTTATTTTATTTTTTATCAAATTTAAACGTTATCCGAAATGTCCTTTGGTTTAATTTTGAAATATCCAAAAATAAAGTAAATGGAGGCTTGGTGTTAGGTTAGGTCCTGGGAAGCATGGTTTGTATGAGTACAGTGAAGAGCTTGAACGTATTACCCCTTGCCTCGTGGCGGCACTCCACACGTGTGTGTGGTGGCAGCGGTGGCACGGTGACGATGGAGGGGCAAAAACGTCCTTCCCCCAAAACCCGCAGGAAATCGTACGGAACTTCTAGAAGGTCTGTTCTGAAAAAATCCTTCAGTCAAGAACAAGTCACTTTCACCGCTCCTGTCTCCGACGACCCCGTCGTTGCCGTCATCGGCGGCGGCATCTCCGGCCTTATCTGCGCCCTCTTCCTCGAGGCACGCGGTGTTCGCTCTACCGTGTTCGATACCGTCAGTCTCTTCTCCCCTTAATCCTAATTCACTTCACCGTTTGGTTATGCCAAAGCTAAAGGACTTTGTTTTAGGGTATTCACGGTCTTGGAGGAAGATTGGGAACCAGAGTCGTCGATCCTCATCCGTTAAAATTTGATCATGCGGCTCAGTTCTTTACCGTGAACGATTCTCGCTTTGCTGAAATCGTCAACGGTTGGATGGAGAAGGGTTTGGTGCGTGAGTGGCATGGTACCGTTGGAGAACTTCACAATGGTGGTGGATTTGTTCCGTTTGTACCCTCTCCTCCGAGATACGTAGCCACCAATGGAATGCGCTTCCTTGCTGATTCTTTACTGTCTCAGGTTCATTGCATTACTCCTTAAATGTCATTGATTACAACTCAAACAAGAGAAGAAAATATAAAGTTAAAATTCGTTAGTTTTTTCATAAAAGTTAAAATTATCTCATGAGAAGTTTGATGAGAGAGTTTTCATAAGTTAATTTATGGTTTGTTTTAACTTGCGGAAAAAAAATATAACTTTTTTGGATAAACTTTCCGGTAAACACTTGTAAGAACAGAAAATAGGAAAGAATAGTTAACTAAGTTTTTTTTTTTTTCACAAGTTAATGTCGATTTTTAAAGTAGTGAGATTTTCATGGAGAAATTTATCTAGTTTCTATTCTTTTCTCTAAGAGTACATATGAAGTTTATTTAAATATAATTATTTTGCATACTACCTTTTCTATCCCAACGTACTTATTTATCTAAAGAAGGCCCAAGTTAGTGATTGTTATTCCAGTTTTTTTGCTGCTGTTACTACCTGCTGTGAATTGTGCAGACTCGCTTGGTTAATGTGGTGAGGCCTTGCTGGATCAGTAAATTGGAGCCGTTTAATGGGTCCTGGCACTTGAGTGAAAATGGCAAGCCTTGTGGCAAATTCGATGCCATTGTTATTGCACACAATGGTAACTTAAGATTTACCATAATTTTTCTTAGCTATGCGTTGTTGCATAACTGATTTCAATATGAACTTCATTTATTCGAATTGCTTTTCTAAAATTGTATAATTAACTGATTTCAATACGAACTTCATTTAGTCGGATTGCTTCTCTAAAATTGTATAATTAACTGAAAACTTGTACAGTTTTTCTCTGCTCATTGTAACTACGTCTTTCAACAGGAAAATGTGCCAATCGCTTGCTTATGACATCAGGATTACCATTAATTGCGAAACAAATGAAGGTTGGTCCATGTTATGCCCCTTCAGTTCATTTGATTTGGTAGACGAGTTCATTTAATGTTATGCATCTCATGCTTTTTGTTTCTGTTGTATTACCTAATTATGTGTCAAGAGGTTGGAGTTGAGTTCAATATGGGCCCTTCTAGCAGCTTTTGAGGACCCTCTTCCTTTCTCAGAAAGCACAGAAGTTCCTTTTGAAGGAGCTTTTGTGAGAGGAGTTGATTCAGTGTCATGGATGGCCAATAATACGAAGAAACTACTGATTTCCCAGAGTGGTGGTCCTCACTGTTGGACCTTTCTGAGCACTGCTGCTTATGGAAAACAGAATAAGGTTCCACAGGTAGGTGGTGGAAATTTCAAAATCATATACCAAGAATTAGGATTACAAGTGTTAGATTGGTTTTAGCTTACGTTCATTATTGAAGATGTATATCGTTCATTATCGTACCTAAAATATTGAAGATGTATATCGTTCATTTTCGTACCTAAAATTACCCTTGAAAGTTGAAAGGGATTTGATTATTTATATCCTTTTTATTGTCATGCACTCACTGGGATATCTTTATGAATATGTATAGCCTGTAATAATTAGGGCTTTGCACCAACCTGTATTTTCAGGAAAACATCCCTTCTGCTACAGCGGCAAAGGTAAAGGCTGGAATGCTAGAGGGTGTTGAATCTGCCCTTGGATTATCAAAAGGGTCCCTTCCAAAACCTTCGTATACCAGGCTTCAACTATGGTAAATGATCGTATCTTGAAAGCATTATGTTGGTTGGAAGTATTATTAGTCTTGGCCAAGTTAGGACGTAGGTCACTAGGATTTTTAAGCTATGTATTTTGCATGTATCGTCTATGCATGAAGTAAATGGGTTGATAAGAAGAAAAAGGAAACAGCAGAAGAAACAAGATGGGTTATAAAGTGGAAAGAATTAGCAGTTTACTTGAGTCGGCTTACTTGGTCTAATCAAGTTAAAAGAAAGGATCATGAATGATGAGGAATATTCTTGTTGTGAAGGATGAGGATGTAAATATAAATGCCTATTTTTATTTGGGCAAAGCCTGCCACTTGGGAAGGGGTACAGAAAATTATGAACACTTGACCGTGATGTTTATGTCTCGCATGATACAGTTACTTGACAATGAAATTGTTAAAATTGATCGCTAAAAAATGATTTACTTTTGTGATTCTTATATAAGCATAATTTATTGTGTTTGTCTTGTTTTTTAGAAAAAATTCTCACTCTTCCACCGCATCTGCTCTCTGTGAGAAACACCTCAAATTGGCTTCTCAATAAAATAGTAGAAAACTGGTTTTTTTCTGTTTCTGCTTTTCTGAACGAGTTTACCAAAATATATTAAAAAACGCTATATTTTCTAAAAATAGTTTAAACAAACAGACACCATGTGTGCACCCTCAATAGCATTGCTTCTGTGATGTTGTTCTAAGCCACGGCTTGGTGGGATATAATATCTAATAATCTCCAGGTATCTAAAATATCATATCGGTTGCTCTTGAAAATTGCTTGTAAATTTAATTTATTGAAAATTATGTAATTCTGAGATTTGCAGGGGTGCAGCTCTTCCAACTAATACACCTGGAGTTCCTTGCATCTTTGATCCCTTTGGAAGGGCTGGGATATGTGGTGATTGGCTGCTAGGTTCTAATATAGAGGCAGCTGTCTTAAGTGGAATTGCTCTAGCGAACCATGTACATATACATAGCACTTTCACTTTGAACATTGTCATTTGCCTACACATTTTTTACTGTTAATTAGACATCTTAGTAATTCAATTTTACTCTACAGTGATGTGCTTAATTTTTTATTTCATTTGAAATTGGGTTGAACCCTTTTAACGCAGATTGCAGACTATTTCCAAAGCCCCGGAACTAACGCTGAAGAGTTTGCTGTTGGTTTAAATCATGAGTTTCAACCACTGGAAGGTCATGATATTGGACAATTCCCTGGTTTGGGGTCAGAAGAAAAGATGAATGAAGGCCAAGCATACGAACTTACCAAGTAGTCCACTGTGCTCGTGAAGGTCTCTCTTCTGGTAACAGAAAATTCATTTCATATATATCCATGCAAAGGAATACCCCAGATAGCATCGCCGGTTCTCACTGGGAGATAAGACTGGAAATTTGATCTCTCCTTTGGGGGAAGAGGGTCCTGATCTCCCTCAACAGCCACATGATGATGATATGAAACGAAACAGAATTGTAGTTTCTGCATCTCTTCTGAAGAAAGAGATAGTGAAGTTGTTATTTCAATGGAATGAATAAAATTGTCCCTGAATGATTGTAATTTGTCAATCCCCTATCTCATCGGACCGGAATATAATTTTTTTATCTTTCTAAATGCAGGTTTAAGAAAGCCAGAATTTGAATAGTTGGAACAGTATTGGATGCAACTTTAGCCTTCAAAATTAAGAACAGTACAGTTTACATTTCTACTAAACATCTCTTTCTATATTTTGGACAGCATTTTCTCACGCACTAAAAATAAACTCGAACTTGACAAACAAAAACAAAAATAGTGATAAAAGGCTAGAAAAGGATAGGTGTGGTTTTGTACAATGCTAGTAAAGAATCAGAGTCTCAATAATATATGACAGGCAACAAGTAATTCGAGCGCTTGTTCATACAAGGTGACAGCAAGGGTATAAAGTAATTAATGTTGATAAATATAAAAAGAATCATGATAGCGAGCAGGAAAGAGTAGAAATTAGAAGCCCCACGAATACTTCAAAATAGCCGGTTTGGTGTGCTTGAATTCCATGAATGCTCGAAATTGTTTCCTCTGCAGCAACAGAAGCTTATGTATACACAGATCACAGTGGTTTTCATCGTCCTTTCGGACTGACAAGTTGTGAGAAGTCTTGGTGATTGTCTGTCAAATCGTTGTTAATGTCAATATCACTTTCAAGGCTCAGGTTTTTATAGAGGCGTGCTCTCTCCTTTTCTGCCAAGATTATATCTTCGAACTCACTTTTCTCAGCAGGGGCAGAATTAGTTGCACCACCCTCACCATTGACATTTTCTTGCAGATTGAGAGCAAATTCAAGATTCCACAATAGATCATTCATGGAGGGACGAGCAGCTCCATGATCGGACAAACACTTCTCAGCCGTGTCTGCAAACTTTTTCAAGCTTTCTGGATTGATATTTCCCTTGAGAGAAGGATCAATGATATCCTCCAGAGTTCCTTTTTTCTTGCAAAGCAATGCCCATTCAGCAAGACTAACCTGTTCCTTTGAAAGGTTAGGATTGAGAACAGGCCTGGCACACAGGGCTTCAAACAGAACAACCCCAAATGAGTAAACATCAGATTTTTCAGTCAACTGTTGCCTCCTGAAGTATTCAGGATCCAAGTACCCAAAACTACCCTTCACCACAGTGCTAACATGACCAGTGTTCATATTTGGACCAGTTTTTGACAAGCCAAAATCTGAAACCTTGGCATTCCAGTTTTCATCCAGGAGAATGTTTGTTGTTTTGACATCTCTGTGAATGATGGTGTACTTTGCCCCAGTGTGAAGGTAGTGAAGCCCTTTTGCAGCTCCAATGCAAATCTCCAACCTTTGCTTCCATGACAGAGTAGCCATAGGTTTGTTGCCCTTATAAAGATGCTCTCTCATGGTGCCAAGAGCCATGTAGTCATAAACCAAACACATCTCATTATGTTCCTCGCAGAAACCAATCAGGGACACCAAATGCTTGTGTCTCAGCTTGGAAAGCATCTCAATTTCCGTTTGAAATTCATTAACTCCTTGTTCTGACTGTGGGTTGGACCTCTTGATTGCCACCTTCACTCCATTATCAATGACACCCTTGTAAACCTTTCCAAATCCACCAACCCCAATGACGTTAGACTCATCAAAATTCTGGGTTGCTTGCGTTATCTCTTGCAAGGAGAAATATCGGCAAAGACCTTGAGACATGGCAGACAAGGTGGAACTGCACGCGCTCTTTCCAGACTTGCTGATTTTGCTACCGTTTGAGCTTAAATAGATTGGAAGCCAGCCAGTTTGACCCTCTGACCCTGGTTCTTTCTTCTTCTTGTTGTACACAGCAACACACAACACAGCCATAAAAGCAAAACCAGCAGCACCTCCTGCAGCTCCACCGATAACAGTATGATGACTTGTTTTGTGGACGAAGAAACCTGCTTCCTCCTCCTGGTGCTGTTTGAGTAGCAAGTCTGAAATCAGAGGATTGGGAGCAGATAAGTCTGTCTCATTGATCTTGAATATCTCCACTCCATTGAGTATGGCATCGTAGAACTCAGGCTTTGTCTCAGGGTCAGGGTGAAGTGCGAGCCACAGCAACTCATTACTCTTTCCACCTTCAACATATATCACATAGTCCTTATAAGTTGGCACTCCTATGCCTCCTGTCCAACCAATCACATCGGCTTGAGCTTGTGCCGTTTGGTTGTTCACAAAGATTTTGAACGCAATCTCATTGATCTTGGAGAAGTAGAAATCACAGAAATGCAACCTTACTAGGTACATGGCATTGGTATCAACATGGAACATCCAAGTGAGATTGTAGCCCATGTTGAGATTTTTATCTCCCCCCATTGATCTATATGTGGAATAGACATCAACAGGAGCAATATACTCTGCCATGCTCTGATAGTTGATTGTGACATTCTTCTCAGCTTTGTTGGTCACACCGGTGGCTGCCCCATAAATATAAGGTGTGTCATCATACCACATCCTTGTGAGTCCCGAATCTTGGACTGGAGATATGAACTGCCCCCCGACATTTAGTCTAAACATGGTTTGAAGATTCATAGTTGTCATATCCATGGTTTGGTCATCAAACCCTATCATTGGTGCAGATTCAAACAAATCGGGCATTTGGATAAGCTGAATGCCATTAACAAAAGCGAATGTACCGCTGTATTTATCAGAAGGCCTGAAAGTGAGAGTCAAGGTATCTGAACTCAGAGGAGAAAGGGAATACTCTCTGTCAATGTAAGCTAGTGAGAGGGCCTCACAAGTCACTGAGGCGCTGAAATTGGTGAGGAGGGTAACCCCATTTGCATCCACGGAGAAATATGCCTCATTGGTATCAAAACTGGCATAAAGAGAGGGGTAAAAATGGAGCCTGAGCCAATAACGCTTGTCAGGTTCAACGGGGAATTTGTATGTTGTCTCAGATTTGAAAATGCGTGCTGACATGTATGGAATCTCAGACGTAAGAGAAGGGTCTTGGAAAGAGGCTTTGGATGTGATTGAATCACCTTTTGTCGCCAAGAACTTTTTATCAGAACTCCATCTTCTTCCATCAGCATCTTCGGCACCTCCTTCATCCAATCCACAACCCAAGATCAAAGACCCTGTCTCCTCCTTCCATGCCCCACGAATGCCTTTCAACAAAACAAGAACACAGACGAGAAACAAGAGACTTTTTGCACGGAAACGCATACTTGAAGAAGGATAAAGAAAAAGAAAAATCCAGAGGCAGTACAGGAAAAAGCTTAATGATTATATTACGAAGATAGGTATATGTAACATATTCCAAAAGATGGAAACTTTTTTCCTGTACGCCAAAACGAACAAAGTAGCTTCTGATTTAATTTGTACTAAGGTGATGCAAATGCTGTCAAATTAACACATTCTTCCTACCTCCTTGGAGATTCAAGCAATCAAAGACTCACCTGGTCGGAGATTCCAAACCAGGCAAGAAGGTGAAGGTGAAGGAGAAGGAGGAGGAGGAGATGATGAAGTATACTGATTTCTTTCTTTTTTGTATTATGACAACTTGGGAACAATTTTTTCTTCCTTTTCATACTTTGTGTATGGGAGGTGGGGAGCAAGAATCGTAATCGAATGAATTGAATCGGTTACAGCGTGTGGTTTGAATTTGAAACATCATCATCGTATAACCTATATTTAGCATTCCATGTTATTGTTTTATTCCCCTCATTGTTACACACTGAAACCACTTTGATTTTGCATTTACTAAGTTAGTGATAATTCGTTTAATGTTTTAACGACGCTTCTCATGATATCCATCGAGACAACATGTTTGTTTTCTCTTTGTTTTTTTATGTGAAAATTTTTTATATGAATATAATAGACAAAATTATATATTATATAAAAATAAATATCAATAACATTATTATTTTAAAATTTTAGAATTATAAATAGTATCAAATATTTTATATATATATATATATATATATATATATATATATATATATACACAATCTTTTAATAATTATAATCATAATTCATAAAAAAATATAGATCCATAAGAAACTACAGCCAAAATAAATATTTTAGAAGTGTAACTAAATTTGTTTTTAGCATTATGTAGAAGACTAAAAATAATGCTCCATGAAAAGGATAATTAATGAACAAAGAAATATACACTATCAAATTAAAATAATTTAGTAACACATTTTTTAAAATAAATATGCAGCAGAAGGAAATTATTAAATAATAATTAATTTTAAAGACTAAAATAATTAATCACTATATTAATTAATTTAGATACAATTTTATAAACTAAAAATTATTTACATCTAAAATAATTTTAAAAAAAATTATAACAGGAATTTGAGTCTACATTAGTCTCTAATGTTAGTTACAAACAATTAACATCTAAATTAATCTCAAATTTAGAATTAAAAACTAAAATCTTAGTAACTTAGTTTAGAAAACAGTTTAGATTCTGGTTCACAAACTAATTACAATTTGTTATATATACCTGAAGATTATCTTTTCATGTACACTTTTCTTTTAAATTTTACCTGTAAACGTTATTTTAAACTGAAGATTATTTTTTCATGTACACTTTTCTTTTAAATTTTACCTGTAAACGTTATTTTAAACTAAAATAATTACATTTTCATTTTTATCCTTTAATTGATTGTTGATTTAAATTTCACTAATTTTTAAATTAAAATAATTATTTTATAATTTTATTTCTTTAAATCACAATTTATTTAAATTCAATTATTTTTTAAAAATTAAATTAATTATTTAAAATAAAAAAGGATATACACGTGCGTAATGTATATATTTTCACTTGTTTATAACAGAGTATTTTATAGATTAACAATTTTTAATTTATTAAATGGTATCTAACATAGTTAATATAGTAATTAATTATTTTGATATCTAAAAATTAATTGTTGTTTAATGATTTTCATATAATGATATAGTGATATAATGATGAAAATATTTTTTTTAAATAAATACTATATTGAAATTAGATTAATGAAAAATGTAATATTTAAACCATTGTTAATCGCTGATGAATATTTTTACACAAGAATATTTATTGAGAAATTCTGGCTGTCAGCAAAATTTATTGATAAATGTCACAATCTGATTTTTCTTTTCCCTCCTTTTCATTTTTTTTTTATCTTCTTCTTCTTCCTCCATACAATACTTAGAATACATCCTTGTTTCAAACCTAAAGTTGTTAACTTGACTCGAATGATTGTATAGAAAACGAGGGTATTGGAGCTTCCTAGTTTGCTTGCTTCACCCAACGTTCATAGTCCGTAAAGACAGCCGGATACAATGAGATGCGATCCATGGTTGAAAAACAAAAAAACCCCATCAATCCGCAAAGAAAAATATTTTCTTAGTTTACATTTTAAATATTTGAGTCCTATTATTTGTTTACAATATTGACTTTAGAAGATTTTAAGAAAAAATATTATTATTTTTTAGTAGCATCATTTATTAATCTTAAATACTTATAATTATATTTTCAATTTTGGATAATGATTTTTCTCTTAAATAATTATTTTTCATGTTGTAAGTTAATTTTTCTCATTATTTAAGATGTGTAGGCTTATAGTTTGATCTAAACTTAATTAGTGATTTAGTTTCTAATTTGTTAGTTGGGTTCATTTTGATTTTCTTATTATTTTTTGGTTCAATTTAATTCAGTAAATTTTTAAAAGAATTTAATTTAGTCCCTCTTATTATTTTTTTATTCAATTTGATCTTTTTTTTAAATGATCTAATTTTGTCTTTTCTGATTTGAGAATAAATTAATAATTATGCTTAATTACAATTTATGTATACATGTTAAAATAATTTTTTTATAATTTATACATCAAATTATTCAACCTAAATACTAAAATTATTTTATTTTTTACATTCTACTTAAATACTCAAACTTTTTAGACTTAGATAAAATAATATGAATAAAAGATAATAAAAAGATCAAATTGAATCTTTTTAAAAAAATAAATAACTAAATTACCAAAAAATAATAAAAGAACAAAAATAAACTAAATTAACAAATTAAATAACTAAATCACTGATTAAACTTTTATATATACTCGCGCAAAGCAAGATATAACATAAGCATGCAGGGGTGAACACACTTGCTTAATTATATTACAACACCATTGACTAATGGAGAGCTTAGACCCATAACCCGCGGCTCGGGCCTCCGACGGGGCAGGGGGCGGGCTTGGGCTTGTTTGTTGGTCCACAATATTTTTATTTTCAAATAAAAATTTAATGAATAAGTTTTTTTAAAGTGGACATTAGCATAAATTGAATATGTTTTTCTTTTTTTTTCATTTAAAGTTTTATTTTAAAAATACATTATTTTGATTCGTGATGCATTGAATAAAAAAACTTTTAAATTTAACCATTGGATTCATGTGTACTAGATTGAAAAGTGTTAAATTGGGCCACAATTAAATGCATGATGCACCAAAATTTTTTTAAATTCATGATGTAGCATAAATGTGGGTTAGCCCACGGGCCTGTGGCCATAATGAATACGGGACGGACCACATTTGCCCAAAAACCTATTATTTGTATGCACTTTTTTTTTTCTTATTTTTTTATTAATTCGGTAGTTATTATGTTTCAAGTATTATGTATCAATATTTCAATTTGCATCATGTATTTGTATCTGACACGTATTTGTGTTTGATACAATAAGTACTTTATCGGTATTTTTAAATAAAATATTTAATTTATAAAGAAGTAGTATGATGATAATAATTTCTAATTATTTAGTTTGACAACATTTAATACATATGATTTTAGTTTAAATTCACACAATAACAATCATATATTTATCATATTTTAAAGAATTTTTGTATATTTTTCAATATGCATGGTAATATAGGTTGGTTGTCTTGTGTTGGTCCGTTAACATTTGACCCGCAAAAAGTGAGTTGAGTTGGCTCGTTCTACATAAGAATTGCACTTTTGGCCCGTTTCGTATAATGATTGGCACACAAATTTGTGGTCTAACCACGTAAGAAAATCTTAAAAATAAAAACAATTTATTAATATTGCACCAATAATCTTTTTTTATTGTTTCATATCTTCGTTGCCAATAAAATTGAAATAAACTAAGTAAACATAACATTAAGATTTACATCAATTAGATATATCAAAATTAAACCTTTCATAAACAAAAAAAAATATAAAAATAATTATTGTTTAAGCTACTAAAAAACGGTATCAAGTGATTAATGTTAAATGAGACCTTTAAATATTTAAAGAAATAAGAATTTTTTTTCTTATTGAAAACATCAACACGATTTTGGCCCGTACATCATAGATACATAGGCATGGTAATACAGGTTGTTGTCTTCTGTTGGCCTGTTAACATTTGGCCCATAAAAAGTGAGTTGAGCTAGCCCATTCTGCATAAGAATTATGATTTTGGCTCGTTTTGTATAATGACTGGCACACGAATTGGTGGTCTAACCCACATAAGAAAATCTTAAAAGTAAAAACAACCTATTAATATTGCAACGATAATCTTGTTTTATTGTTTCATATCTTTGTTGCCAATAAAATTGAAATAAACTAAGTATACATAAGATTAAGATCTACATCAAATAGATATATCAAAATTAAACCTTTCATAAACAAAAAATATATAAAATTAAATTATTGTCTAAGCTACCAAAAAACTATATCAAATGATTAATGTTAAATGAGACCTTTAAATATTAAAAGAATTAAAAATTACTTTTTCTTAGAAAACATCAACACAAGGTGTGATTTCACTAAAATCAATATCATATCAAAATACTACACAAATGTTGCATTTTATCAAAGCCAGGTTTCAATCTTGGGACCTGTGGGTTATGGGCCCACCACGCTTCCACTGCGCCCCTTTGATGAACAAGTAATTATTTTAGTGCCAAAATAGTTAATACCAAAATCAAGATGTTTTATATATATTTTTTTTTATATTTTGATTAACACGATGTAGATTTTATGGGGAAGAAACAAGTAAAACTTAAAAGAAAAAACGAAATAAAAAAGAATGAAATAACTTCTTTTTTTTTATTCGGAAGAGATATCTACATCGCCTTAATCAAAATATCAAAAACAAAAGATTTTACATTTTATCAAAGCCAAGTTTCGATCCTGGGACCTATGGGTTATGGGCCCACCACACTTCCACTACGCCACTTTGATGGATAAGATATAATATACAATATATTAAAAAAGAATTATTAAAAAACTATATCAAGTGATTACTGTTAAACGAGACCTTTAAATATTAACCTTTAAATATTAAAAGAAGGCTTAAATAGTCATTTGGTCCTAGTTTTGGTCAACTTTAATTAGTGCTTTGATCAACAAATCCACTTTCTCCGATTGATTCTAAAAAATAAACAAAATAAACAAATAATAAACCTCAATTGCCACGTGTCAAATATTCTTATTTTGATTCCATCATTTAGCTACAAGCATACCATAAACGTCATTGTTTATATAAGGTTTGATGTATATGCCCAATTTCAAAGAAAGGAAAGAGAAGAATGTTAATGGGTGTAAGTTTAGCGGGTACGGGTATCCATGGGTACAATTACTATGATACACGTACCCGCCCCGTTAACATGTGGGTATAAAAAATACTCGTACCCGCGGGTAGCGGGTATCCATTTTTAATATTCGTTTTCTACCCGTTGCGGGTTTTATCCACGGATACCCGCAGGTACAAATTTTTTTAACATCCCTAACCACCGTGGTCACCTTGCCGAAAATGAGTGGTGTAAGTATGTTAGTGGGGAAACTACTGATTGGTCATGTGATCTTGACCGATGGAGTTATTTCGAAATATTAGGGTCTCTTAAGGAAATGGGCTATCATAGTAAAAAGGGGTTGTGTTATTGTGTTGAGATGTTGTTGCACCCCTTGGATGATGACAGGGGTGCACTTAATATGCTTCATATCGCAAGGCATTATGGTGAAGTGCACATGTTTGTTGTGCATGGAGTTGATGAAGCCCAAGTATAGGATAATATAGTGGAACCTGAAGGAGATGTTGGGAGACCTTTAGAGAGTGGTGAAAGCAGCCATGCTGTTAGTGAATTTGAAGTAGTAGGAACTGAGATTATAGTAAGGTCTGCTCCACGTGAAGATGCAATGAACCAAGAGACTGAAATTGGATCAGAGGAAGGTGAAGTGGTTGATAGTTTAAGAAGGTCTGCTCCTGAAATTGTAGTTGATGATGTGGATGAAGGTATTGGGCATTTGGAAGAAGAAGTAGAAGTTGAGGATGTGGGTACATGTATTGGTAATCCAAAAGCTGAGACTAGGCTGGATGATATGGCTAAAGGTGATGATGAAAGGGTTAAGGTTGAAAGTTGGATTGATTCTGATGCAATTCCACCAAGGTTAGTCATCCATATCACTGTTACATAAAATTACATTTTGTGTTATCAACTAACAAATTTGTTTCTTCAAATATTGGTCCAGGTCTAGGTTTACCATGCAAGCCAACTGTGACACGTTGGTAAACAACATGAGTGAAGCCTTCAACAGTGTTATTGTGGATGCAAGGTCCAAGCCAATAATCTCAATGTTGGAAGAGATACATTTATATATTATAAACAGGTGGTCCAGAAACAGATCCAAGGTGCATAAGTACGAGGGTGAAATTTGCCCTAAGATACGAACCAAATTGTCAAAAGAATCTGAAAAACTAAGTATTAGATACCAAGGTATACTCATGTGGTCCTACTATTAGTTAAGTTTTTTCAATTTGGTCCTAATTTAGGTTTATAACTTTTCAATTTCGTCCTATTCCTGGTGCAGTTGGTCAGGTCAGAAATTGTTTGAAGTTAGACATGTCTCACTAATTGGAGACAAGTTCACTGTGAACATAGAAAGCGAGGAATGCAACTGTAGGAAATGACTTATTAGTGGGATCCCATGTTGTCATGCAATTGCTGCCATGAACTTCCTCAGCTTAAAGGCAGAAGATTACATTCCACATTGGTTCAGACGTACAACATATGAAAAGATATACAACTTCATAGTTCTACCTGTCAATGGTCACCTTTTCTGGAAAACAACCACCTTCCTTGATGTCCTACCAACACTTAAAAGAAGGCTGCCAGGGAGACCAAAGAAGAAGAGAAGGTTGGAAGCTTGGGAACTGAAGAAAGATAACACCCAAATGAGGTCAGGTGGTCATAGAAAGAGATGTTCAGTTTGTCGTGTACTTGGACACAACAAGAACAATTGTCCAACACTTCCTGTCCATGGCTGTGAAGAACGTCCCACTGAAGTTGCAACACCACAACCAACTCAACCCACACCAAATCAACCACCACTAAGTCAACCACCTGTAGTACCCACTCCACCTGCAACACCCACTCCACTAGCAGCACCACCACCACCAAACACTACAGTACAACAGCCCAATCAACCATCTTATGGAATTAGAAAGATGAGGCCAAAAATGAAAATACGAAGGCCACCACGTCCATGATAAGACTATTGAATGTATTTTGGGGGGAGGGGAATATTTTGTTTTGTAGTTATACTTTTTTGAAAGAAATGAATGTGCTAATTGGGAAATCAGGATGTATTATGAATTTCAATTTTTGGATTTTGAATACTATGATATTTTGATGGAAGGCTTAAAAAAAAGCCTTAATTAGGAATGCATCAACTTTGCAATTTTCAGAATTTAGTCTGCCTTCTTCATTTTCAAATTGTTCGTTCTTCATTTCATTAAAATTACAAAAAAACATAACTAACAACTTTAAACAGCTGAGAACATGTAATTATACAAAAAGGAATATCATTCATTCATATAAGCAATGTAATTATTTAAGCTAGCCAATGGCAATTACAACCCATCAAAACCACTACATTCATTACAACAGAAAACTTATCACAACTAATGACAATTGCATCCATTTTTTCCAAACACTCAATGAATTTTCCATATAAGCGATCTTCTACCTTTGCCTAACGATAATGGCATCTCGCTCATCAGCACCCTCTTTGTAACACCATTTGAAAAAGTTACAGTCCAACACATCTTCACCACGTCTCTGCAAAACAGAAAAAGAATATGAAAGTGAAACACTGAGAAACAAACCTTAAAGTTCGCACAACCTCAAAATTGTTTACCCAAGTTCTTTGTAGTTCTAGTTGTGAGCACCACTGCAATGTCTCCGCAATCGTAAATTGAGGGTGAGTCTGAAACCCTAGAACCACCATGGCATAAATTGCAAGTTCGGTGAATCCAGCTATTGTAAGAAGAGGAAGATGCCCCACGAGACATTCCTTTTCAGCTGAAGATCGATGGAAGACAACCACAATTCAAAATCACGCAAACCCTAACTTTCAATTATAACATATAGTCTATGCATACAGTGGAAATAGACATGTCACTGAACAACAATCCACGTCACACAAAAGAACCATGTAGGCCACTGTTCCATTAACAATTTAGACGTAGTTAAGAAAAAGGAGTTAATTGAAAAAATTTAATGAAAGGTAGGACCAAATTGAAAATAATTTCAAAAGTAGGACCAAAGTAAAAAAAGTCGACTAAAACTAGGACCAAATGACTATTTAAGTCTTAAAAAAATTAAGAATTATTTTTTTATTGAAAACATCAACACGAAGTGTGACTTTACTAAAATCAATATCATGTTAAAATACTAAAAAGAAACTACATTTTATCAAAGCCAGGTTTCAATCCTGGAACTTGTGAATTATGGGCGAATGACACTTTTGGTGCATTACTTTGATAGATAAGATATAATTTACAATATACTTATTTAGTCCATTTATTACTTTTAAAATATTTTACAAAGCTCACCCACGACAACACCTCTTCTTTGATTTGACTTCTCTTCTTCCCCAACGAGAGCATATCTACACAGCAGAAGCGAAGGTGACCCACGTGGCAAAGTTTCATTTCTCGTTATCCAATGACTGCGAACTTGGTTGTGATGAATTTGTGGGTTAGAGCTTTTGCGGGATTTGGGGTTTTTCTGGTTGTGATTGTGGGCTAGGAATTTTGCGAGATTGAGGTTTTTCTGGCTGTGATGCAATTTGGTTAGGGTTTTCGTAGATTGACAGATTTGTCTGTTGTGATGAATTTGTGGGTTAAGGGTTTTATAGATTGTTGTTTTTCGAATTGGGTTTTAAGATTTTGGCTAGTGTGGTTGTTTGCTTCTCGACATCTTCTGTGAAAACTTCATTGACCCCCTCTTCATGTTCATGTTATTGCAAATCTGAGAAAAACATCGAAAAAAATGGCAGGTCAGTCTACCAATCTGCTAGCCCGTCATGTTGCAAGTCAAGTTATATTTTTCAACCTGTTTTCAGGTGAAGGGCCAACCTGGCCCGACCCATTTTGGACGGGTTAACAATGGGTCAGGTCATATCGGGTTGGCCCATTTTTTCACCCTTAGTTATTGAGATGATTTTATCGATGAAAAAATCTATCGATAATAAAAATTATAAATTATCAACAAATCTTACGAATGGAGTTGACCATCAAATACATTAATGAAGAAAATATTCGTCAGTGATGCAAATTCTAATTTACTGATGGGTTTTACAAACCAGTTCATTATTGACGAAATATTTATCAATAACTTAAACTTTAATTTAACAATAATTTTTTTTCCATCGATACAATTTTATCTATATTTACAAAAATTCTTGAATAATATTTAAATGATTATAGTTCTTAATTTGTTTTTGCTCAATTATATAGTTGATACTTTGATTTTCATTAATTATTTTTATAATAATACTTAATAAAATAGGTAAACATTTTTTATTCTACTCCAATAAATATAAAGTCAATATAATAAAAGTCAATTTCTTTTATTATATTATAATATATAAAATGAGTTAAAAAAACAAAAACAAGTGAGCTTGCAACTTAAACCGAATTATATTACAAAATTTTTTATCCACTAAAATTGAGTCTAGTTAAATTAAATTATTTTTAATTTAATTCAAAATGATTAATTTACTGCTATTTTTTTTTTGTCATTTTACAATAGTTGTTTTCGTCATCCTCCCTTGAAGGCAAGTTGAACACATATCACTAGAGGAATTTAGTCGTCCCTATTAACATAACTTGAAACACTTTGGCATATGCAGGTCAGGAAAGTTTTCCCACAATGGAAACCAATACTTGGTTTACAACAAATGGGATGGGGTGTGTTATTGGTGTGTACAGTCTGGGTCCACCAAGTTTGGGAGAGAATTCTTTTTCCAGCTGTAGTTTCCACAATGGAAACCAATACTTGGTTTACAACAAAGGGGATGAGGGTGGGGTTTCTAAATGGAAGCATGAGAGGTTTGGAAATTTTTTAGAGTGAAGAAGAAAGGGATTCTGATAGAAAGAGAATGAGGTAAGGATGAGAGAGTGAGAATTGTTCAGAGTGAAAAGAAAATGGATTCTATTTCAAAATGTTTCAAATGGAGTAAGATGAGAGGGTGAGAATTTTTCAACCCACTGCGTGAATGTGAACTTCCACTTTCACCTGTTACATTGTTCAGTTTTTAATTAAATTCAAAAAAAAAAAAATAGAATGTGTAGTGAGCTTCCACTTTCATATGACACGTTGATCAGCTTTTAATTAAATTAAAAAAAATGAAATATACCAGTAAGATGGTAAAAATTAGTAGTCATTTATTTATATATATATATATATATATATATATATATATATATATATAGTTAGGACGTTCAATTTAGTAAACAACATAATAATATAGTATATTCCAGATACACGCTAAATAAAAACTGAATTTAAGTCATAATAGGTCGTGTTTGAAAAGGTGGTGTGTGCATGCGTGCATATAATAAATTGGAAGAACAAATTTATGATATTAAATGCGAATCTTAGATGCAATTACATTTTATTTGAATCATGGTAAAGAAACGCAAATCCCTATACGCTGTGGTATTTACCAGTGGCTCAAAACTGTATACATGAAGAGACCTCGGAGAGACATACCAAAAACATATCTATAAAACCGTAAAAAAGAAAACAAGAAGGTGAAGGAAAAAGGGGTAATTAATTCAGTCCAACCATTTTTAGCTCCAAAAAAACCCCCGACAGAAAGCAGCACAGTTTTGTTTTGTGTTTTCCAGAAACGAAAGCAGAAGGAGATTTCAGATTCTGTTCTTGGCCTTCTTGCTCTTTCTCTGTGCATATATCTAGAACATATATCTTCCTCTGTACAAAATTTCCACACCTCAATGAAACTGCATTACAGAACAAGCTACAGCCTGTGCCCAATGCCTCAACTTCGTCTTTACATGTTCCGGGTCGTCCCCTACATTCATTTCCAACCACCAACTTCTCATCAACAATCAAAATTCATACAAATATCATATATTCACTTTTCAAACTTGTATTTTTGGTGCCATGAATCCAGTGACGGATCTAAGACCCTAAATCAAGTAGTGTATTTGTACACTTTTAAATATATACAGTCTATCATATAGCAGAACGGTCCACGAATTCAAATATAAGATTAGGGGGCAAAACAAAATTTGTTCAGTTACTTTATTAATAAATCTAAAGTTAAATTACTCTTTTTTGTTCATATTTTTGTTCAAAAATATGAAGTTAATCCTCCATATTTTTTGGATAATGATGTTTAGACTCTTTTTTTTTATCCACTTTTAACATACCACTCTAATCACACTTAAATCATCACATTACATCACTAAAAAAAATAAAAATAAATAATTGAAGAGTAATTGAAGTGATAGATTAAAAATTGATCAAAAATGGTCAAAATATCATTATTCATATTTTTTTTAGTCTCAATTTGTTTAAAAAATTGATGTAATTTGACGATTTTTGTTAAATTTTTTAAAGTTAATCAAGAATTTTTCATCAAAATTGATATTAAAATTATGTTAATTACACTAACAAAACAAACTATTCTTTTTAATAACTTTAATTTTAATGAAAATTTCTTAATTTGTTTTAAAAAATTGAACGAAAATAATCAAATTGTAGTAATTTTTGAAAAAAAATAAACTAAATTAAAACTGAAAACACTAGAAGAACAATTTTAACATTTATGAAAAAAACAATAAGCAAAAGAATAATTAATCCTAATTTTGACGATACCAAAAATGCACCTACATACCTCTCTATACACTTAAGTCCTCACTGCATGCATGTGATATCAAAGGGTCACGAGTGAACATGAAGATGTAAAGAGAAAGTGAAAATGTAACCTGGGTTACAAATCTTCCAAGAATCAGAGTCAGGCGGTGGTGGTGGTGTAAAGCTGATGGCGCTGCCAAAGGAAGAAGAGCCGCCGGCGTTAGGGGTGGAGACCGGCGACATCTGGCGGTTGACGGCGAAGTAGAGATCGAGAGCAGGCAAGGTGTCGCACAGTGTCTGGCCATCTTCCTCGTTGAAACCGAACCCTAATTCTATGCATCCTTTGAGCTCGTGAAGATCATCGTCGGTGACGTCATCGCAGTGGTGAAAACTGTTCCTCCTCGTTCTCAGTCTCGTCCTCCCCTCTTTCTTCTTCTTTCTCTCCCATGCAATGTCTCGCGGCGCCTCACACATCGACAACTGCTTCGACAAAAAACGCCTCCTTTTCTTCAACGCATCTTCTGCAAACGCAATGTGCTGCTGCAACTTCGTATCCACCTCCTGCATCTGCCCCCGTTGCTCCACTTCTCCCATGTATACTTTTTTGTGTATATACTTGATCGATTCAATGTGTATATATATTTACACCTACCAATGCATGAATGTATCTATTTGTGTATATATCTATCTCTATATAATAGGCAAACGGTGGTGCTTTATTTATTTGTTCAAGATTAAGAATTGACGGTGGCGGCGGCGGCGGTGGTGGTGGTGATCGGCGGAGGCAACCTTGAAAGAGGGTGGTCGCCTCGCCGTGAGGGTTTATTGGTTTGTGCCGATGGTATTATGAGTTGAGTTGGTTAATGGTGAAAATGGTGAAAAATGAAGGAAGCTAAATAATAATGGGGATTATTAAGGGGAGTTTGTATTCGGTGATTGCTGTTTCACCGTTCGTTTCTAACTGTCACCAACGGTTAATTATAGAACATGCTTTAAATACTTTTATGCAGATACGAGGATAAAAATCACAATTTGCTTTACTTCAACCCTTCCCAAATTTATGAGGCTCTCTTGCTTCCTTCCACTTATAGCAATATTGCATTTATGTTCATCATTATTCTTAATTTGATGATGAGTTAATTTTTCTTTTAATAATAAATAAATTCAGATACACTTTGTCACTTTTCTTAATTAATCTTTCAAAACCAAGAGAAAAATTGTTGCGTGGCCCCCTTTGTGTTTGTGTATATTTAGATGTATGTATCTGATGAAAGAAGGAATAAATAGTAACAATGGTTAAACTTCAAATAAATAAAGTATAGGGATTTTTTTAAGTGACTACAACTGTTTGAAAAGTTTTAGAAAGACGTCTTTAAAATTTACGCTTGTAAAATCAGATAAAACAGAACCATTTTTAGTAGGAGCTTATAAATTATATTTAAGTCCAATATTATATATAATTAGCTCTACAATTTTTTTTAAAATTTTATAATATTTACTTCTCAATACTCCTTTCTTGTTTTCACTAGGGATGGCAACGGGGCGGGACGGGGACGGGTTTCACTATCCCATACCCATCCCCGCATAAAAAATTCATCCCCATCCTCATACCCAAACCCAACGGGTATCAAACTTTTTTCCCATCCCCATCCCCACCGGGTAACGGGTATAATCTCGTACTCATACCCGTACCCATGTTCTAACTACTTCAATATTAATTTTTATAAAAGAAAAAAAATTACGGTAAAGAAAACATAATATTATGAAATATTCAATATTAGGAGGATTTTCTTCGATGCCAAATACAT
>Ga0214542_1000822_pt1 | contig 59824 bp, 26 predicted proteins | sample CNSS1metaG_FD_160096 | JGI IMG/M metagenome (GOLD analysis project Ga0214542, IMG submission 160096) | Root nodule microbial communities from cowpea collected in UCLA plant growth center, Los Angeles, California, USA - CNSS1 | ecosystem: Host-associated > Plants > Roots > Nodule | place: USA...
GAAGATAGATTTGAGCAATTTCATGTATGCAAGACTATATGATGCTTCAAAAGACATGATAACAAACAAAATTTTATTTCTTTATTCAATCCACTGATTTGACCAAAGAATGTTTTATTATTTTTCATCATTTTTCATAAGAAAGATTCCAAGAATTTGGTAATAAGAGAAGTGGGAAACAATTTGAACTTATTGTAGTGTAAATTTTTTTTTAAAATTTATGCTGATGCATGCTATGTGTTTGAATCTTTGGATAACGTATCATGAATGACCACAAAATGGAATGCAATGCATGTTTGTTGTGCCTCAGAGGGCACTTATTCACATGATATGCTAATGGCTAATGAAATGTATGTTTATGGCTAATAATGGTGTGATTGTGATGCATTTATTATTATATACAAGGAAAGGTGAGGGTAAAAGATGCAAATAGTCTCCCTTTAGTGTCTCTATTTAACATGGGTTTGATGCTTAAAGTTATAAGGGAAAGTATATGTGCTCACAAGGATAGTTCCCTAATACCTAAATATCAAGGTCACTAGAGCTATGGCCCACTTCATGGCATTTCCCACGACAGTTGGTAAACAACAAGAAGTGGGAGTACCAATGAAGCAAACAACTCTAGCTGGGGTTCTCACATTGACCACTTGGGAAGTACATCCACTATGACACTGCTACACAATCCTCTCTAATTCTAAGCAACTCAGACCCGGGTATAGGACCCCACTCATGTAATGAATAAAATGTGTGTGTGAAAGGAGAACACAATGCATACCTAAACCCACACCTGGCAATTATTCCAAATACAAAAATAAAGAAGATTGAATATACACATACAATTATTTTAAATATAAAAAAAGATAAAAAACACATACCCAAAAAAAATAATGAGAAAAGAAAAAATATGAAGAAAAACCACATCAATCTTGCACATCTAAATAAATGGTCTGACTCTCTAGCGTCCTCAGTGGAGTTGCCATCTATAGCAACCCAAATCGCTACGGGACGACGAACCAAAAAAAATATTTGTGAAAACAGAGTTTGGAGTCGCTACCATAGTTATTATAGGAAACTATGGAAAACCATAAAAAAGAGCAAAGTCTGCGAAAAACCAAAATTTGGGTCCGAGAGTCGGTTACGTGTGGGGAAGGTATTAGCACCCCACAACGTCCGTCCTAATACGGTACCTTTAATTAAATATGCAAAAGTTATGTGGTTTTTCGAAATATTTAATTTTCCCCAAAATTAGTAATAAAAGAATGTACAAAAAAAACTAAAATATTTTTTTGAATTTTTGGGCTCGATGAGGATTAATCCTCGCTCCTACGTATCTCCATGTGAACTGGAGAATCAGAGTTACGTAGTTCTTTATGAAAAACTATTTGGAAAATTATTTGAAAAATGGTTCAATTTGTTTTATAATTTTGAAAACCTTTTATTCAACATTTTAGTATTATTTTATTATTGGTGTCACGCGACGTGAGCGGCCGAACAGACACTAAAAATAAATTCTTTTTTTCTAATCTTTTATTTTTTAATTTTTTAATCATTTATAAATTTTTAATATTTTTTTAAAGTTATTTTAAAGTAGTTGTGGATGTCATTGCGACGAGAGCAACCAAATAGATATAAAAGAGTAAACAAAGAAAGTTATATTTTATTTTTAGATCATCTGTATATATTTTTTAGAAAAAAAGAAAGAAACGAAAGTCTAAAATAGGTGTCATGCAACGTGAGCGATCGAACAGACACTAAAAAAATGGGAAAAAAAATTAATGATTTAAAAAGAATAATAATAAAAAAATTGATAAAAATAAATCAAAAGAAAAAAAAATGAACTAGCAGTTACGTACCTTAAAATATGTTCAATATCTCCTCACATTTTCTCTTTTTCTTATTCTTTGCCTCCTTTTCTAATATTTTTGTTTGTTCTTTTCTAGAGAGAGATAAAGATGAGAGGTGTCTGTCTATGTGGGTGGTAATGAGAGAAAGAGAGAGTGTAGAAAATGTTTTTTTCTTTTTCTTTTTTTTACCTCCTTCAATATGTTTTTTTTTTTTTTTTGAAAAAAAGAGATTAAAAAGAGGTGTGTATGTGGGAGTGGTGATGGGAAATAATCAGAGTAGTGTAGAGAATTTTTTTTTTCTGGTCATGACAGAGTGTGTATTTATATTCACAACTTGCAATGTCAATGCAATCTCAACCTTAATTGTAGCTAACAATATAAGGAAGGAATTGATCATAGTAGCAAATTATGAGTATCAAATCACAGCAAAACAGAGCACAAAATCAATCATCATCAATACCAAATCAGAGCACAAAATTAATCTCAATTAATAATATTGATTATTACCATTTGAAGAGATATTGCTTCTAATTATTATTATATAATTAATTTCTCTATCAGCAACAAATCAGAGCACAAAATTAATCCCAACTAATAATTTTAATTCTTACCATTTGAAGAGATATTGCTTCTAATTATTATTATATAATTAAATAATTAATTTCTCTATCAGGAACAAAGGTAGAAAATATTTGAGTTATTGGGTTTATGAAAATTAATAACAAATTGGGCTCTTCCTCTTTTTTTTCTTCTTTTTTTTCTCTCTTTTTTTTTTCTGAAGTTGATATTTGAAAATCTTTTTGAAGAAAATTTTGTTTCACATTTTTTTTATTTTCCATTAACTAAAAAAACCCTTTTTTTATTTTTTTATTTTTATTTTTTTCAAAAATAAATTTATTCACCCGGACGAAATTGGGTTTGACACATATGAATGTATATGAAATTATGGTAAGGATGTTTGATTATTGATTGTGGAATGATTTCCAGTTAAGGAAGCATTCTACTCATGTTTTAGGTATGAACGTCAAAATGGGCCGCTCGGCTCGATCCGGCCCGACCCACCATGGGTTGGTTACTTGGTGGACCAATGCAACCCGACTCACTTATAAGCGAGTCGAAAAACTTCGAACCCAACCCAGCCCACCATGGGTTTGTGGGTTAAACGGGTTAGCTCACTAGCCCACTTAATTAAAATAAAATCTAATTTTTTATAAATCACAACATTTTCATCTCTTGAAGGATCTTCTTTATCCCCATCTATTTGGAGTTGAAGTTAGGTTTCTATTTGTCAACCCACTAATGTGTTTGGTTAAAAAAGTAGTCTAACATTGGAAAGTTTAACATAATGTGTGACCATACGGGTTGGTGGGCCAATCCGGCTCACCACGAGTTTAACCCAGGTGAGTCGAGTTTTTGGTGGGTAGAATAAAAATTGACCCATACTGATATTTATAAAAAAAAATTCAACCCAATCCAACCTAGATAAAAAATTGTGTTACATATGACTTATTTTAGTAATAAAATCGTATGATATAAGTGCACCACTTGTCCTTATTTATGACTTCTTCTTTTTACCATTTTAATAAAATTAAAAAGAATTCACACAAGTTTAGAAAATATTGTACCATACCTATGCTACCTTGAGCTAAAAACAGAAAATATATATAAAAAAAGAATATATTGTAGGTAATTAAAATAAAAAAACTTTATATGACCAGACTACAGAGCGCACATATTCTCTCTCTTGCGATGTTTGAAGGTGATGGTACGACCATAACCAGCGTCCTGCCACAAAACATCCTCACTCTTCCCCCACTTGTTACCTCCTATGTGGGAATGAAACAAAACCCCCACCTCTGTCCCATCACCCACGCGCATCTCCACGCGCCGCCAGTCATTCCCCTTCCGTTGTGGTGGGTCCCACTCACCTTACGTCAGTCCGTTTCAGGGTACGGGAATGCGTGCACCCTGAAATTGACCCTCGCATCGCAGAGTTTCAGCGTTGGGCATTGGCGTTTTCCCTCACGCGCGCCCTTGCCCACAACCCCTTTCTTTTCATTTCAATTTGAATTCCTTAGATCACAAGCGTTTCCCTTTGTTTTTTCTTTTCCCTTTTTCTCATTTGTCCTCGCCTCATGCTTCCTCCTGCAACCACTGCACAATGCCACTGTACCAACCACACACTCTCTCTCTCTCTCTCTCATCAAACTCTTCTTTCTCTTCAAATTCACCCGTTCACCTGCAACAACGCAATCACATGTTTTCATCTTCTCTTCCAGTCTTTCACTATTTATTATTTTTTTCTGCCATTCTTAATCCTTCATTTTTATTTTATTAGAAATTAACTTTTATGCATACGGAGCACGTCACTGAATACCCACTTCTTGTTCCATATCTAACACAACTAGTTGCTTACATTCCAAAACTCATGTACGTCATTGAATAAATTCAGACCCTGTTCAAAGATTGATAAATTCATTTATACAATATTACTAAGTAAATATATATATCATGATAACTTAAAAGACTTTATTACTTTATATTAGCTCAATAAGTTCTTCATCGATTCTCACAAGTTTTCAAATATTTTATCTCTTAAAATCAATTTTCTAATGTTATTTTTAACATGAAACTAATCAATTTATGTAAAGAAATACAAATATTAAAATAATTACATTATAAAACACATTTTAAGGTAATCAAATCATATCATCGACTAAAATATTGCACAGTATAAATGAATTAATTGCAACCCTTTTGAAAAAAAATAGCAATTAAAAATAATTTGAATTCGTATTCATATTTTTCTAAATCAAATAATAATTTTTCTTCAAGGATCTCCGCATATGCTCTATTATGATGGGAGTAATTATTATAAGAAATTCCTATGGAGTACTATTTTTTTTCCTTCTATTCTCTTTCTCCTTCTCTTCTATTTCTATCATTAACCTTCTATGGAAGATCTTTTGTTTATCTATTCTTCTCCACTTTTGTCATAAAAACGTGTCAAAATCATCTTCCTAAACAATTTATATACATACATATACACAAACACACAAATATTACATCTACTTGCCTTTTAGAATAATTCAGTTCCATGTTCATAGAAATTTATATACATCACAAAATAAAATAAAATAAAACATAATGTATCACTTATCTCTTGTAAAACTTGTTTACTTGTTATATCATTTACTCCCATTAGAGTCACAATCAAAGAGTTTCATTCTTAATAGGACAATTATTAAGAAGAATATTGTTGTAGATGATATCAATTGTTAAATGATAAAGGCCTTTTGGCCTAGTGATAAACACCCAATCCAGTATAATTCATATCTTTTATCTTATGGTAGTATCAAATCTTCACTAGTTTCACTACAAGAAAACAATCAAATAGTGACCAATTTTATGACTAAAAAATATGTTTAGAAACTAATTTAGAGACCAATTATTTTGGTAGCCAAAATCTAAGTAGCTAATGTTAGTGACCAATTTAGAGACTAATTCATAATAAAAACTAGTTTAATTGTCAATTTAGAGAACAATTATAATTTTTTGAAATTATTTTAGTTACTAATAATTTTTAGTTTATAAATTGGTATCTAAAGTGATTATTATAGTAACTAATTACTTTTATTACTAAAATTGATCATTAAAATTAATCAAAGATTTTCTTGTAGTGTTTTCCTTACCTAAAATTCTAGCTACTCCAACACAACTTCAATAAGTTCTAGTTTAACATAAGAAGCTCTCTTTTTCTTCAAAAAAAAAAAACACAAATACTCAAATTAAAGGTATCATTATGACCTTAAACTAGCATAGATTTATCTTTGTCCATAAAATCCCACATGCAACCATATATCCCTAGGCATTGCAAACCACCCACCATGTAATCAACTCAAGAAAAAAAGACAATGAGAAACTTAATCTAAACAAGATTTAGATGGGTAGATTCTTCTCCTCTTTGTTAACATCACTAGGACAAGCTTGAATTTTGAAAAAGATGAATGAATTGCTCTGAAACTTAGAGAAGGTAGATGAAATATGTTTCAGAAATATGGTGGGTTTTAGAAAATGAAGTTTGAATAGTTAAATTTTTTTATTTATATTTTGTTTTTACTTAATAATTAAAATATTCATACTTCACCTTATTTAAATAAATTATAATTTTATACAAATTTAACTCAATTCTTACATTCTCCAAAAAAAAAAAATCATCCTAAAAAAATTCACTTGCTGAAAAAGTGATAATGATAGGCTTCTCTCATGTCCTCCTCCAACATCCATATGGAATCATTAGACTTAACATCCTATAACATTTTTATTATATTGATGGTCCTCAATCTTGATTGGTTATTAAAAGACAAAGACTAGTTGACTTGCACATAATTCAACTCCAAAACATATCAGAGATGTACTTCCCCAACTAAGATACATGAAATGAGTTGTGCAAGTTTGCCAATTAAGAAGGCGAGACAATTTCATGACTGCTGATTGCATTGATTTATTTGATAATTTGATATGACCCAATGAACTTAGGAGATAACTAGAGGATTTCATGGCCCTTCGACATCCATGGTAGGTGTAACTCTAAAAACCACATGATTCCCAACTACAAAATTCAAATATTGTCTCCTTTGATCTGCATATGACTTTTGTTGACTCTAAGAGGCCTCATCATCTCTTGCATTGGTCGAAAATTCTCAATGGTTTGTGAAGTAATTATGGTTCGCTTCTTATCCATCTTGACATTAACACAAATGAGTTATGCACTTTCTTATACAAAGCATCCACTAGTGCAAAATAGACATATTAGAACAGAATATTAAAGTGGTTGAAAGGGAACCGATCTAAAACAAAACACGGTGGCAATTTTGTAAATAAAAGGAAGTATATTAGATCGGTTGTTTATTTAACCGATCTAATATTTACATATTAGATCGGTTACAAGGAGAACCGATCTAATATGTGACTATTAGATCGGTTAAATAAACAATCGATCTAATATCATTACGCGAAAACCCTATTTTTTTCGTGTTCTTCCTTTGCGCCTCCACTTCTCTTCTTCTCTTCGAGGAACTCTCATTTTTGCCACCATGGTTGCCGCTCATCATTAGGGTTTTGGATACGAAGCTTTCCGTTGCCATCATCGCGTCTAACTGTTGTTTTCATCTCTTCTTCCATTGTTGAAGCTCCACTTGACCTCCTTCGTTGGTATGCCGCTGCGCCATGTGTTGAAGCACCACTCCATCTCGCGCCGCACACTTTCAGCCCAGGTATTAGATCTAGCTTCACTCCTTCCGCAGAACCACACCCAAAAATCGTTCTATCTCTTTCGTTCTTGATTTGAGTTTTTTTGTTCTTTTTTGTTTCTTTCTTGTCAGATCTGTAGAGTCTTCTTCCCAACGACGTCACTATTATTCTTTGCACATATTTTCTTGATGAATTTGAAGTGTATTTGGGATCAAAGATCAAAGGCAAAGATGATGACAATTTGGAAACAGACATTGATGAACACCGCTGATGTTTCAAAAATGTTTTTTTTTTGGATATTAAATCGGTTGTTGCAGAACTGATCTAATATGTCTTCGACATATTACATCGGTGTATATTAGATTGGTTGTAGAACCGATTTAACATGTGCTTCAGAACCGATCTAATATACATATTTTGTACTAGTGATCATCCCAATACTAGTACGAAAATTGTTGTTGTAAGTGAACTTTACCAAGGACAGTATATGATCCCAACTTCTCAAGTAATTCAATGCATAAGTTCTCAACAAATTTTCTAATCATCCTTTATATTGACATTCTATTTGAGGAAGATATGAAAAATTCATTCACAACCAAGTTCCCAAAGCTTCATGCTAAGTCTTCCAAAACCTAAATGAAAACCTCAAATCCTACTTTGATATAATGTTGAAAGGAATTTCATGCAGTCTCACTATCTTTTTGATATATAATTGTGCAAATTTAGCCATGGAGATTATCAATCTCACTAGAAGAAAAAAAAGCGCTCTCTCTCAATTAATCTAATATCATTCGGATGGAATCATGTCTTCTCATTGATCATAGTAAGACAAATGTTAAGCAAGAAATAATTTTAATTTACATTCATAGATAAATAATCTCATTAGTGTTAACCAAAAAATAATATTATCAACGTCCCACTTATATAATCTAAAAAATAGTTCCATTGATATCAATAAAAAAAATCTCCATTAATATAAATTGAAAATAACTTTGCTAATATATCGGTCAAGAAAACCCTTGTTATGAAAGTAAAATTGAAGTACATTTTGATCAATCTAGTTGAAAAACAATTGTGAGTAACATAAATTGAAAATCATTTCAATTGATATCAACAAAAAAATAACCGTATCAACCTCTATTTCAAAGTCGACTTAAATTAACCAAAAAAATAGACTCATTTGCATGATACGAAAAGCCCTAACTGAGATCAAGAAAAGAATATCATGTCAATTGATCGAGGAAGCTTTTATTATCAATGGTGGATAAATAAACTTGACCTATGTTTTGAGTGAAAACAACCTTGAATGACATAATTTGAAAATAATACCAATTGACATTAATTGAATAAATTATGTTTGTCACTGGCTGTTAACTATTGTGATATGGACAAATTAAAGCTCTAACTATGTTAGTTAAGAAGTAACATTTACCTACATCAATACTAAAATAAACTCATATGACATCGATAAAAAAATAATATTAAGTTCATAACATCGTAGTATTATCTAAGTTGAGGATGTCCTGATTAAAAACAAGTCAACATGTTTCATTCAAAATTGAGTCAAACAAAAAACATAAAAAGAAAAGTCATTAATTTGAGAGATCATAAACTATGAAAATTTTGAAGTCCTTACTTTTTTAAAATATATTTTTAATTTCTTTAATTCTAAGTAATCTAGTTATTATTAAAAAAAATAGAATACTTTAAATTCTCTTAAACCACTCCATTCAAATGTCATATTACTTTTTATGAAATATTTCAACATTCTATAAAATATTTCATTAACTTGAAAAAAAATCCATCCTATAAATCCTTTAGAGGAGAGAAGAGAATATTATAAAAGACAATTACAAAAATAATAAGATTAAAGAGTGTGAAGTTGAACTTAAATTCTACTTAATTATTTTATATCGTCCTCTACTATACTTTCAAAATAATTTTATGTTGAGGGGGCATGCCCCCCAAAATTTTGTTTTTTTTTAAATTTATGTAGTTAAAAATTTTGAAATCTTTTAAATTACGTATACCCAAACATTTTAATTTTTTTTTAAATGATGTAGTTAAAATTTTTGAAAATTTTTAAATTATGTATAGTATTTTAAACTTTTTGAAATTATGTGTAATATACGAAGAATCAAAGAAAATTAAAATAATTTTTTTTATTTGATTTATAAATCATAATATTTAATATTAATTAATAACAAAATCTGAAATCAAATATAATAAAGAATAAAAAATTTTATTAAAATATTTTTTATTTGTCTTTTGAGTTTCTCATGTATTGTTCTCATCTTTCACTTTTACCTGTTTTTTATTTAAACAGTAAATGAATGGTTGTTCATTACAAAAAAACACTAATTACCAACAGTCATATTCCGTCAGTAAAGCACAATATCCGTCAGTAATTTAGTTTTACCGACAAAATTTTGACAGACAAATATCCGTCGGTAAAAGGTCAGTCTGTAATAGTTACCGATGAATTTTATGTCTGTCGGTAATTACCGACGGACTATTCCGTCGGTAATTACCGACGGACATAAATCCATCGGTAAAGATTATCGAAGAAGATTTCGTCGGTAATTCCTTCAGAAATGGACTCATGAAAATGTTGTCTTGTGCACATTACCGATGGATATATCCGTCGGTAAATCCTTCGATTAGAAAAGACAGCACTGCAGAGTCATTTGTATAGTTCGATTTACCACACCAATTTAACTAATCAGACCTGTTAATTCAACACAATCAGACCTGTCAATTCAACACAATCAAACCTGCCAATTCAGTACAGACCTGTATATTTACAAATCACTCATATAGACTATATAAATTCATACAAGATGTCTAATAAGAAACTTCCAAATTCAATATAAACAATAAAACATAACCTCTGGTGCACAACACAATGTCAAATGTACACTAACTTTAAACATAAATGTCAGAAGTCATAAACTCTAATAATCTACATAGTCATTAGAATCAGCAGGGTCTTCAGGGTCTAGAATTGGGTTGGGCTGCACTTGGCTGGGGTGCACTTGGCCGGGCTGCTCAATGCTTGGTTGGATTGTTGTAGGTTGTGCAGGTGCATGCTATTGCTAAGACTGTGTTAGGTTGGATACAACCTATCGAAGGACTTGTTGGTCAGGAGGTAGAAGTGTGAGGAGTATGTTCTGAAATTGACCCTTCAATTCTGCATAAGCCTGATCATTTTCTTGCAATCGTTGATCAGTTGCTTTTAGTTTTTCATCAGTTTCTTGTAGTCGTTGTTTGAGGAAGGTAACTTCTTCAGCACTGGAAGTGGATGCAGTAGATTGGGGCTTCATGCCACTGCTTCCACCTACAAGTTGTCTTATCCCATATATTCTTCCTTTATTCTTACCCCCGACAACCTCAACCCAACACTTTGTCCTAATCATATCATCTGCAGCAGGATCATCAATGATATCTTCTGATCCACCAGCACATGAGCCTTGTTTAGATCTGACCTGTGAAAGTCTATTCTCAAATTGTTCTTATATTAAATAAAATAATGAGAAGTTAGTTAAATAAGATAAAAATTAAAGTTTTGTTATAATAAATTTGAAGTGTTTGCTTACAATGTCCTCCGAGATCTTTCATCAACAAACTGGTCAGTTCCTTTGCGCATATGAGTTTGTTGAAACACCTCATCAATATAAGCAGCTCGTCCTAGCTCCTTTGCCAGTAACCAAAAAAATACATATACAAAAATTCTAAAAATGATACAATTCCAATAACTTAAGAATGGAGGTTTGTTTACCATACGAATGACATGCTCATGGGTGGTAATGGAACCCCCAGTGTGTAGGCTTCCACCCTTTTCGGAACCTCAGTTCCTTTGGGTTGTCACATACTTATTGTGGTACGCAGGAGAATTCCAATGTGCTAGCAAATTATTCCAAACATCATCTCCAAGCCAGTAAGGCCGTTGACCTGCATTTCTAGCCTCTCTAAACATCTCAGATAGTCTATGAGATGCTTTATTGTGAAAAATTTTATGAATTTCTGCTTCATGCTCAGGTTTCCACTACACCTTCCTCTATGACAATGAATAAAGTGCAAATTACCAATAATAGTGAAAAGACAGTTCAATGTTAACCTACATAAGGAATGAGAAGAGAATAAGTGTGATGATGTGTTACCTTAAAACGTTGCCAAAAATGTTCTTTGTCTACTGAAGGTATTGCTCCCCATGACAGCCAAGCTGTCATAAATTGTTGCTTAATAGACCGTGTGATGGCCTGGGAAGCAACTCTAAAAGGAAGAAACCTGCATATTCATTAAACAAAAGTCATACAAAAGAACACAAGTTGTAATGAAATAAATTTTTAACTTGATAGAAATGAACTACAAATTGTCAAAATGAGCTAAGACATCCCAAATCAGTAAATGAAATATGAAGCAATGGAACAAACACATTGTAAGTGATATGTGAATGATGAAAACTAAGTTAAAAATCAGATACAAGGACAAAGTTGTCTGCTCGGGTTAAACAATGGGAATTGCAAGCATTAAACCTCTAATCATTTGGTACAATATTAAGGACATACCAAAAACTTCTAATATTAGAGGAGAGATGCTTATAAACAGTTCTATATCTCTAAAAGTATCATATTTATGATCAAAATTTCATTTATCAATTGCTAAATATAATATTTCTGCTAAAAAGGGAAATCACGAAAGCTATTAGCTTTATTTGCTGTATTGGGAGCCAAGGAACGATATGTCAGAATCAAACAAAATCACGAAAGCACAAAACATCATTTTCCTAATACAACAGAATCAAACAAAATCAAGGGATGCAATTGTTTGGGTAAATTGAAGCACAAAGATATCATTCTCCTAATACTCTGACAACCACCAAAACACACATTGTTTGGGTAAATCGAAGCAATTCGTACCTCTCCTCCTCGACGGAGTGGCAGTGACACCGAAAGACCTCCTCCTTGACGGACGGTGCTTCCACTACACACGGCGGCGTCCCTCCACGACAGAACTGAAACTTCCGCTACCCACGACGGCGAGCTTCCGTAGCGAGACTCAGGCGACGAACCTCACGACAGGCGACGAACCACGACTCCGATCGGACTCGCTGGGCAGTGGAGAAGGCAAGGTTGTTGATTGGCACAGTGAGGGGCAGTGGACCGGACTCGCACGCGAAGAGAGCAGAGAAGAGAAGTGGGAAATGAAAACAGGAAAGAAGAATCCCAATTCTTAATTCTGATTTCATTGACTACATTACCGATGGCACAGATCCGTCGGTAATCCGTTGGTGCACTAAAAAAGGATATTATCGATGGCTCAGATCCGTCGGTAAATTACCAAATGAGCATCCGTCGGTAAACACATTCAACAATCTGTATCCGTCGTAATATATCCGTCGGTAATTAACGTTTTTCTGGTAGTGGTTCTACTCTCATCTCTTATATGTTCTCTTTCCTTCTTGAATTTTTTTTTGTCTCATTTAATAGTAAAATATTAGTTTAATAATTAACATTATTTTTTATCTTACGAACTTTTTGTATATTCAATTTTATGAATATAGAAGAAAAAAATATTGCACTATGTGTTTTTTTATAACCGATTTTTAATTGTAGCTTGATTATCTTGAATTTTTATTTTAGTATTTACATCTCAATTTTTTATTAGATTATGACAAATTATTTTTTAGTCTTAATCTTAAAAAGAATATATTAATGAAGAATAAAAGAACAAATTCATATTTTAAAAGTAATAAAAAGGGAAACTATCCGTAAAGATGAGAACAGTACAAATTCAACACTTTCACATATATTTTGAACTATGATACTAATGACCCAATTGTCCAATTATAAAAGATTTTTCTTAAAGTTCAAAGAATTACAGGTAAGTTATTACTATAATAGAAAAATTATTTTTTGTAACGAATAGTATCAAAACAATATTGTTGAATAAAGATGGAAGGTGATTTTTTTGCTGACAATATGTTTATTTTCATTGAAAAAGAAATAGCTAGAAATTTTAGTTCTGATTCAATTATTGATGAGTTCAAGAATATGAAAGAACAAATGACAATAATTATGATTTCTTTTTATAGTTATGATTATACTAAATTATGTATTCATTATCTTTGTCTTAGTGACAATAATTAAATATATAAATTTTGATTGTATTATTTTGGCTACCCCTAAAATATTAATCAAGATCCGCGACGATCTCTCTAGGTATTATCCAAATATATAATCATTTTGACGAAGAATCTCCATATTGACTGGGTACGGGTATGAGTATAGGTAATACTCAATTTTTTCAATTGAATATGAAGACGATGATGAGTATGCACATACCCATCCTATTCTCATTTCCATACTCGTCGTAATACTCATCTTATCATTTATACATTTGTTTTTTCTTAGTGTGATTTTGTTGAATGGAACATCAAATTATTTCTAAGACACACATTTGGTTATTTTTACTTCTTTTTAATATATTTATTTATTGTTTATTTTTATCATGTAAAATATTGTTTTGATGATTTTTTTATATGATTTTTTCTAATTGATTATCATAGGGTTAAATATGTTTTTAGCCCCTTAACTTTCACTAAAAATTGGAATTAGTCTATCTTCAAAAGTTTGACCCAATTTAGTCCCTCAACTTTAGAAATGCATGTATTTAGTCCTTTTAGTCATGAATTTAGTCCTTTTAACAATTTTTTTTAAAGTTTATTTGACCTTTCAAACATGTTTATTAGCTAGTATTGAAGCGAAAATGTGTCAACGGTATAAATAACTCAAATACTATCATGAAACGTGTTTGAAACATCAAATGAACTTAACAAAATTTGGTTAAAATGACTAAATTCACACATTTTTAAAGTTGGGGCACTAAATTGGACAAAAGTTTTAAAGAGAAACTAAATCCAATTTTTACTCAAGGGTAAGGCATCAAAAATATATTTAACCAATTATCATAAGTGTAATTTTATCACCATAATTGTATAAAAATATTTTATTTACCATAATATAATAACTTAATATCATTGTCATGAATCTTATTTATCACCATCCAACATAGATTAAAGTTCAAAAGATAAAAGATATATGCTAAATTTTAGTTATTATTAGTCTAATTTTTGTTTTTTTTTTATGATTTCATTCGAGTGAGTGATGTATATAATTTTTGTTAGTGTGTGAAAGAAAATATTCCATTAGAATTAAAAAAAGTAAAAATCATTAAAAAATATACTACTATAAAGATATTTGTTTTTAATTACTTGATATTAAAATAATAAAAAATGGGTACGAACTTACCTGATGGGAATGATATGAGAAAAAAATAGATGAAAATAAATTCTTTTTTACAAAATGAGGATAAGATAACGAAGTTCCTCAATATAATTATCATCCTAATTCTACACTTCCAAAATATATTAATATATATTGATTTTAATATTTTAAAATATATTAAAATTTTATTTAATATATCAAAATAAATATATTTTTATATTGAAATTGAGAGTAAATTTCTATATATGATTAAATGCACCATAATCACATATTCATATCATTCCCCAGTAATCTGTATGATGGCGTCTGTATATAATACATCTATCAATAGATTGTTATGAACGGTTAAAATCAGTGGTCACCTTAAACCTCATCTTTAACTACTCCCCTAAAACTTCGCTACTTTATTATTCAAACAATTAATCATACCTCGTAATAAAGAATTACATTTATTGCAGGAATAAATTAAGATGTCTTTTAAATATACTGTTTGACTTCTTCGAACTAAATTACATTGTTACATAAATACATGTTGTAAAAGAGACGCTAAAGTTCAAGTATAATTAAAGTCTACACTAAACAAACTATTTTAGATTATTTGATTGAAAAATGAAATGATAATACACAGATACACGAAAAATTAAAATTTTGAAACCATATCCAAAGAGGATTGGAGAAATTTGAATCCATATCCAAAGAGGCAAATAGTGTTTGAGATTAAGGTTTTCCACCAATAAGCAATTTATGTGTGATATAATAAACATGAATAGTGGTATGAAAAAAAAAAGAATAAAAAATAAGCGAGGTAAGTGGATTTAGGCCGTGGAAGACAAGGATCGAGAATTAAGAGTGGCGAGGGAGAAAACAGAGAAGCGGAAAAAGTGTATGGAACTGCCATTAATGAGTTCTTTGTTTGTTTCCTCTCCAACACTTGCTTATTAAGCTCCGTCACCCTCTGCGATCTCACCCTTCAGACCATAATTCTCAACCTCCCAAAATGGATTTCGAGGACCATGACGAAGCTCAGCTGGGGATGCCCGGACCCACCTATGATCACTCGCCGTTCAACCCCTGCCGAGTCAAAATGCCAACTCACACCGCCCAGGAAGACCCGCTGCCGCCGGCGGCCACTCCACCACCCACCGTCAACCGAAACAGCGCCAGGGGAAAGTACAAGGAGTGCCTCAAGAACCACGCCGTCGGAATCGGCGGCCACGCGCTCGACGGCTGCGGCGAGTTCATGGCGGCGGGCGCCGAGGGTACCCTGGATGCCCTCAAATGCGCTGCCTGCAACTGCCACCGCAACTTCCACCGGAAGGACCCGTCGGAGAGCTCCTTCCTAGTGCCCTTCCAGCAGCGCCGCCACCAGCCGCCGCCGCAGTTCGCGGCGGCCTACTACCGGGCCCCGGCGGGGTACTTGCAGGTGGCGGGGCCGCATCGTGGAGGCCTTGCCACGCTGGCACTCCCGTCCACGTCAGGTGCGGGCGGTGGGGCCCAGAGCCCGAGGGAGGACCAGGAAGATGTGTCGGACCCAAGTGGTGGTGGTAGCGGGTCCAACAAGAAGAGGTTCAGAACCAAGTTCACTCTGGAACAGAAAGACAAGATGCTCGCTTTCGCTGAAAAACTGGGTTGGAGGATTCAGAAGCACGACGAGAGTGTCGTGCAGGAGTTCTGTTCCCAAACTGGTGTTCCGCGTCACGTCCTCAAGGTTTGGATGCATAACAACAAGCACACCCTTGGTAAGAAGCCCTAGAACAAATATAAATCAACACCCCCGTCTCTCTCTCTCTTTCTCTCTCTATGTCCTACCCTTTCCCTCTCTCTCTCTATATATCTATATCTACATATATGTATGTTCCTATATATCTAGTTACCATCACAACCACCATTCCAAGCTGGAAGCTCAACGTTGAAGCTCGGAAATTGCGTTGCTGAGTGTCTTACAAGTCCGCTAGCTCTAGCTCATCAGGATCATAGTTCTTAGGGTTTTTGCTTTTCTTTTGGTTTCAACTTGTTTAATTTTCTTATGACATTGGAGAAGGACGGGGGTATTTTCCTTATTCCCTTTGCAAAGTATATTAGTAATTAATGTTTTGAGTTACATTCTAATTGGAGCAGCATTGTTATTAGTGGTTATATGTTTTATGGTCAGTGGTTTTTGTTTGTGCATGTTTGTGTTGCTTTGAAGAATGTGTGGGGTGGAAGCGTTTTTGGTAATTGTATTGCGTTGGTGAGGGATGATGGAGTGCATGAATGATGGCGACGATGACGAAGGTGAACATTGGTTTTGTTTTGTGGAGTGTGAATCTGGTATCCTAAGACAGATGTTGGAAGGAGGAAGTTTCTCGGTACCATCAATGCCTTCTCTCACCTGCATTTTCCGTTTTACATGTCTTTCTATACGTCTTGGCTCTCTTCTGCTAACTGCAAAGTGCGCTAAGCTTTTCAGCTCCTCCCACGCACTGAAAAAAGTTTCTCAATCCACTGCCTGCAACCTTCATGCATTTCCTTTCGTTATTTCCGTTGTTTTCGCCAGCTTTTGTTCTTTTCTTCCATCCCTTATGCATAAAGGAATTAAGCTACTTAATATTATTATTATAAATGTGCTGTGTTTCTGTCCCCTACACTGGACTCTATTCTTTTGAGCTTCTCTGTTCACTATTTACCAAGTGAAAAAACATTCACCTCTCCACCAATTCAGACACTCTATTTTCTCTCCGTCGTTCAACTTAAAATAAACAATATTCAAAATCTCACTCACCCGTTCTTCATTCAACAACCATAAATGCGTTGAATGTGCGAAAATGAGTTGACGCTAGCTAGATGGAGAGAGTACTATTAATAGAGAGACACAACTTTTTTGTGCCACTCTTGAATCCAACAACCACTATTGAGGGATAATCTTGACATTCTGACACAAACACTAACTGTAATAAATATGGTGAAGTGTTAGTAATTAGGAGAATGTGATTAGTTAGGGTAACGATAGAGAAAGATGGTTAATTTGGTAATTGTTTGTTGTTGTTGATGTTTTTGAAGTATAGTATAGGAGGAAAAATGGTGTTTGTTGTTGAGGAGTGGAAAGTGTTTGGTTGTTTTGGGGGCTTAAGCATGAGTTAAAGCTGCGTGGTTGATATCTGTGGTCCACTGTCCACTATGGCACTATGTAATGAAAACCTTGGTCATAGTTTAGGCTTATCAGACAGTGAGAAAAGACTTTATATAGCCTTATACCCCTCCCATATGCAGACATGTTTATGACTTTTGTCTATATGCTCCCTTCGCCGATTCTATTACTGCACAACCACATGATTTCTCGATTCTCACTCTCTTATCTCTCTCAAAATCACAACACCATGCTTCCATTCATCTCAAAAACCCTTTTTTTTTTTTTTTTTTTTTTTTCTTTTTTTCAACTTTCCCTTTTTTTTTTTTTTTGTTATACTCTTTTACTCAACTTCCCATTCAACTAATTAACCTAATAAACCAATATCGTCTTGTCTCTCTCACTAATCGTCGTTGCTCCTAATATCCCATGTCACATCCACCTCCGTTTCGGACAACCAAAACAAATGGACAAAGATATGTTACAACTTCAAAACTTGTATTTTTCATTCAGTTAAAACAATCCAACATTATTTCTTTTTCTTCCTCTTAAATTTCCTTTCTCTTTCTTCACTTTCTATTTAAAAACGTTTAATGCTATTATTCATATATCTTTTGTAATGTAGCACTGATTCAGTGTTTTTCCAAGAGTCGCTATGTAGTGTTACAAAGCTGTTGATATTGGGCTCTCTATACAGAATGTAGGAATTCACAACATAATTCAAACTTGTTACTTCCCACTGGGGAACCTCAAGCATGTTACCTTGGGATGTCTTTGGGTTTTAATCAGTGTTCACTTTTTAAGAAAATAAAATTTGATTTTTTTTTTTACAAGCTATAGTATTATTCTCCCAAAAGATATACTTTTAATCACTTTAAAAGGAGAGAGTAACATGTGTTAACAAATAAAGTTCATAGCTTTGAAAAAAACAAATAAAGTTCATATAACATTTTTCTTAGCGTTAATCTCCTTTCGTATATCAGATTCATGTCGAGATTGATGCAAATTGAAAACAATAGGGGGGGAAAGTATCACCGTATATTTGGTTTTACATCAGTTAACTATATTAAATTTTATTAGTTTCCTGATTTTTTTTTTGTATAACTACCATGTTCCCAAAAAAATGTAATAAAACATCAGACATTAATTAAAGTGAAAATATTTTGAATAAACATCTTCCAAACAAGTAGTTAAAATTTACTTATATTTAAAAATAAATAAAAAATGTAATATTTAGAACGGCAATTCGAATACATTCTTAGATCAGTTTAAGGTTGCTTCACTACAGACATGATATATACTTTCCAAAAATCGGAAGTAAGATTTTATGTCTTTTTTCATTAAACGTCCATTTGTAAGTTTGTAAGTGTGTTTAAAACTACACTTAAGCATTACTTTAACAAAAATGGTTCAAATTAGGGGTTGATATCACAAAACTTAATTAGTCCTGACTTTGTTCACCCTTTTTAATCCATATTATCTTTTACTTTGTTACACGCGCATTCCATTTGGTATTTAAACTGAGGATTAAATTAACTATAGTGTTTATGAATTTAGTAAATAAAGTTATTGATATTTGATAAGGAAGAAGTCATTGAAATCTACCTAGCACTTGAACTTCAAGAACTTTATAATAAACGAAATAATTTAAAATAAATATATTTATAATTATTCTAGTCAAAAGGTTCAGAGTCTGATCAGTAAGAACATTTAAAGTGTCCTGCCTTTCTTCTTTTTCAAGATTTTTTTTGTATGTATCTTTCTGACTCTTTGAATTGTCTTCCAATTCAAAAAGAGGAACCTCGAGAGAGAAGAAATATAAGACACTTTGAGTGCTCTAACTGATCAGATTCTGAATTTTTTAGCTAGAATAATAAAAAATAAATATTCTTAAAAATATTACACCTATGTCTACAAAGTTATCATCTCTCCCCATGTCTCAAGCTCCCATTCCAACAAGAATATTTGCATTATTGGCATCTCTAATTTTAAACCACATAGTCACAGCCCAATAATCCTTCTAAGCATGCATGTTAAGCAAGTTTCCCTCACTTTGCAAAGCATATTTTAGTTTTACAAAAGTTTCTCTTTATTGAGAAAATTATCAAAAGCAAGTTTATCATGTATTAGTAGTTTAAACATATTGATTATCGCATAGAAGTACCTTTTCTCCCATTAAAAAAAAAAGAAGAAATCAAACAACCTAAGATGTTAAGGAAATTAAAGGAAAAAATAGAACTCAAATGTAACTCAATAATTAAAGTTGGGTCTACATGAGCTTACAAAAAGAAAAAGAAATTAAAAGAAAGGGTGGTGATAGTGTTCCTTAACTTCCTTTTTGGTAGTAAATCGAAGTTTTATTTACATATATATTAAAAGAAAATGGTGAAGAAAAAAGCATTTATAAAGATACAAAAAAACTGCAGAGAAGCTATTATTCTTCATGAGGAGTCAATTCAGAGGTGCAGTTGTGTAAGATTGGGAGGGACCTCATATAGATTCGTTTGTATTCACAGTCTTTTTCCCAAAAGCCAAATTCAGGTTTTGAAAGGGAAAAAGAGAAAGTTTTCAAGTAATTATAGTTTTTTTTTTTATCAATTAAACAAACTGATATTAGGCTTTGTTATTAAATAGACAAAATTTTTGAGTAAATTGTTATATAAAATATATACTGTGTAATATACAGAAAATGAGTGTTGTTGACCTTCAAATGTTGGCTTGATCACTGTTCCCAATATCGAAACAATGAAACTAAGCTTTGAGAATGATTCAAAACGACTATGTTTTGTTATGTCAATGCCCCCACAAAGTAAAAAAGATACCCCTATGTCTTAGTTCTTGGCTCTCTCTTTCTCCCTTTTCAGGAACTGTGTTAATTAGAAACCCAGCATTATAATAATAAGAAAATGTCCACCAATTAGCACCATGCATTTCATAAGAGATTGAAAAATTGTAGTAGAAAATAAAAATCTCATCATAACCATAATTTGAATGATAGTTATGAATCAGACATTACAAGACAGTGTATTATTTGGTGAAAAATGAACGCCACAGAACTATAAAATAACATTCAAACCTAAAGAACAAAATAATTCAACCCAGGTCGGACATTCCGTTAGTATGTATGATTACAATGACCCATTGATTTTGTCTTCCCAGAGACAGACTTGTCAAGGTTAGATCTTGCATTCTCATCATGTCACTTTTCAAAATATCTTATGCATTCATTGCATAAGATATTAATATATGAGAAAATTAATTTTAAATAATATCTAAAGCATACCTAACTAATTTAGTTGAAAAAAATTATTATAGCTAAAAGGGATCGTTAATATAGTTAGAGATAACATCAATTATTTCTTATTATATTGGTTAAGTAAATCAAATTGATACAAAATCTTTAAATAATTAAGTTATAAGTCTTTTTAATTAATGTTCATTTTTATTTAATATTATACAATAACTTATACTTAAAATCTAAGCACCGAGCTCATAATGTAGTTTAAGTATTTCAGGATTTATAGGAAGGGTTGGTATATGAAAAAGAAATTGAGGTATTTCATAGAGTTTCCAAGATGTAAAAAAAAAAAATGCTTCACGTTTTTATAGATAAAACTTCTCAAACTATAAAAGCAAACGCAAAATGACTTTCAAAAAGAACGAAGATATCTTCTATCCTCCAACATAAAAGAATTCATTCCATGTGCCTTAAGAAAAAAATTGACTTCTATAAGATGATAGATTATGAAATTGCCAATGAAATATAACTCTCTAAAAAGTTATTTGTGAAGGGTATGACCAGTGATGACTACAAAATCAACATGTATGAATTATTTAGGATTTAAGGATGGAAAACAATGAATCTATAGAGGAAATTTTAGACAATTATGCTATCCACAAAAACAGGTTAGAAAACTACTACAAAGTTTACAGAAGTTAGATATCTTGTGGCTTGTTTCATTGTTTCATGAAGAAAAGAAGAAATGTGGTTATTTAAATTATATTTTACATCATCTAATTATAAACATGTCCTTTATTAATGTTCCGATCACAAATCTGAACATCGTTAGGAACAATCATCACATTCTCGAGGTATTGTCAGCTTTGGAACGTGGAACTCCGTCACAGTTTTGGCCTTAAAAGATGCTTCGAAGGATAAAGAAAAGAAATAATATTTAAATTGGTCTTGACCTCGACTCCTAAGATATATCATTACTAAAAATTATCATATTATATGGGAATTTTCTTACAAATTTGTTAAAATAATTTGCAAGAAAAAAAATTTTCCTGCTATTTTTTCTAAGAATTTTAATTTACAGGTAATTTCTTCGTGCGTAATTATTTTCTATAAAATTATAAAATTCGCAAGTATTTCCTACAAAATTGGTTGTGAAAAATATTTTATACAAAACATTTTGCAAAAAAATTGGCAGCAATTTTCTACAAATTTTTTTTCATAACAAAATTTATAAGTATTTTCTATAAAAAAAAAATCAAAACAAAATTGATAGGAAATATGAGTTTTTTTAATAGTGTATAAAACTTATTAAAATTAATATTATGTTTTGTTAAAATAGTGATTTCAAGAGTTGTTTATAGTTCCTTCTATTATCAACATATCAATTCCCAAGAAAAAAATAAGCTTATTGAAAACAATGAAAAATAGAAAAATACTGAGTAGAAAGAAAGATTCTATAGTTAAAAATGGAAAAAATATATTTTATAGCTAAATATATTTAACTTATTTTTTATAAATTTAGTTATTTATATTACATTGACCAATTTAATATGTGAAATTGATCGAGTTAAAAGAACATATTATGTTGGTTTATGTTGTTCCAGTATACCTAATAAATCTCATATTGCTTAGGAGTCTATGTTAAGCGCAATTTAAATATTTTTTTCTCCTTTTACCCTCCAAAGCGACTTTTAAGTGCAAAATCATGATGAAGCTCTATGCTCCAAAACAGACAATGTCTTGAAAACGCGGTTGTTGTTCCTAACAGTCACGAAAGTGTGGTGAAAGCTCCGCTTGGATATGAATAGTTATTCCCATTTAATTTGATGACGCAAAATCAAATATGCACACACTTAATTATGTTGTAAATATTTTTAAACACTTTTCTTTCTTCTTTTAGCTTGAAATCTAATAGTAAGAGTCTCATTTTTTTTTTATTAATCTGCCACTTTCGTCTCTTCTACCACTCATTTTTACTCTTTTCCTTCCTTTTACCCTATCTTTCATATCTTATAAACCACTCATTTTTACTTTTTTTCACTCTTTCTTCATCTACTATTTTTTTTATCTCTTCCAAACTATTAGTGTATCTCAATTTATGTAATATTATTCCCATTTTATATCTTTCACAAACAAATGATTTATTCAACGGATTTATTTTAGTATGACATCCTAGAAGCATATGTTTAGTGGCTCAATCGCATGACTTTGAATCTACGTATTCAACTCTTGTTTGAAAAACTTAGAGTTCCATATATAGGTTAAAACAAGGTCCCAAAGCTTGGTAAAAAAATCTTATTACCACTTTGATGGTTTTGGTTTTGTTTAAAGCAAGTGTGATCCCTCTTTATTAATAGTCAAAAATATGATATAGGTTGTCTTTAAGTTTCGGGATATGATATAATTTTTATAGGCTCCTCTTTCACACTAGTCCAATATATAATATTTAGACTAAATTTTTTTCTCAAGTAACTTGGTGATCTTGATTTTTTTTTTTGTTAAGTAAAATGTCTCTCTAATGATTCTCTTCTTCTCTATCAAACTAAATATATTCATAATCTACTTGACAAAGTTGGAACATCAACTATTAAAGGAATCACCATTCGTCTACAAGAAGGATTGGAAATTTCTAAGTATGGCTCTAAATACATCAATGATCCTCCACTATATCAATCAATTGTTGGTGCTTGATATATAATAGTAACTAAACTTAAAATTACTTATAGTTTTAATTAAGTTTGTCCATTCAAAGCACACCTTATTGGAACGTTGGAAAGTTGTCAAAAGAACATTTTGCTATCGAAAGACATAATTTCCTATGGTTTACCCCTTCAACCTGCATCTACACCTGATGAGTATTGTTTATCTGCTATTACTATGATTTAGATTGAACCTCTGATATTGACAATAGAGTGAAATTATATATTTGTTTTTGCTAATGAAGAAAGTGTTGGAATGTTTGTTAATTTTTATTCATATTCATGCATGTAATCAAATTGGTGTCATTCTTTCAAACCTGTGTCGGACTTGATTTTTGTTTCTTACATAACAAACTTAATATTACGGATTATTTTTAATAACCTTATATTTGCGGGAGAATGTTAGTGTATCTCAATTTATACTATGTTAATTTGTTAACATGATTTTGTTAATTTATTATTCTAAAAGTAACAATTTTATGTTATATTGTTTAAGTTTTTATTTCAATGAATGTCATACATCTTTCTCATTGTTACATATAAATGTATATTGTTGAAACTAATCAGTGCCTTTCTGCTCTTATGATCGATGTGAAACGTAAAAAAATATCAAAGGTGACAAATTTATAAAAAGAAAAACACTAAAATAGTACAATTTTGATTTTAAATTTATTAATATATATAATTTTAAAGTTGTACCAACTTGATATTATTTTAATTTATTATAATTTATCTTTTAATTTTAATTAAAATCGGGTCGACCATTAATATAATTAATTATTAAATTAATAAGATTTCAAATTGATTAATTATTAAAATAAGATTTCAAAATAATTAATTATTAAATTAATAAGATTTCAAAATTACATCATTTTAATAATTTTGAAAATAAAATCTCACTTTATGCATTTGTTGGCAAATTTAGTTTTAGAATAAGTTTTACTAATTTAAAAAGTTTAAAACTTGATCTAAACAATTGAAGAAAAGGAAACTGGTGACCGAGAAAGTTGGAAAGGAGAGGCGGGTGTTGAATGGTAGGAGAGAAAGACATAGAAAATTAAGAATAATATGAATAAAGTCTAAAAGGAATAGATTCTAAATATAAAAAAAAAAAAGGTAAAATTTTTTTAAACTGTGAGTAATGTTACCTTAGTTTATTAATAATTTAGAAAAAGAGTGATAGTCAAAAGTTTCTCTTTCCATGTTAGAACATCTTCGTAGTTTTCCATCACTAACGTCAAGGTCCAGCAAGTGTTTGACAACAAGTGCACTCACTGTTCTCTCCTCTGTTTCCTAGGTCAAGTCCAACCAAACTCCCCTGTCTCTCTCACTCTTCCTCGTTCTCTCCGACCCATCTCTTACCAATTACCATTGTTTACTTCTCCTTTCAACACTCATCAATCTCTCTCTCTCTCTGGTTTTGGATTCTTCTCACCCCAAAACAAGTTCCTTTCTGATGGGTTCCATCTCGCACGTGATCACCACCAATCCTACTCTCCCTCACCTACCCTTTACACGTTCCACCGCACTACGCTTTTCGTGCTTCAATCCCCGCTTCCTCCGGTTGCCACCCACCGGAGTCGCCGGGAAAGTCGGTGTCTTTGCGGAGGTGAGCAGCCCGAGTCGCACCACTTCCGCCATTGATTTCAGCGACCCAGATTGGAAAACAAAGTTCCAGCAAGATTGGGAGGCTCGTTTCAGACTTCCCCATCTCACCGACATCTTCCCAGATGCTCCTCCCATTCCTTCCACCTTTTGTCTCAAAATGAGGTTGGTTGGTTGGTAGGTCTAGTTTTCTTTCCTTTACCCTCTGTTTGCTACCACGGAAACATTGCTGTGATTGGGGTGAGGGTTTTTAAGTTTTAAAATCCTACCAATCATGATTGTTGGTGGAAGTATAGAATTGAGGGAAACGTAAAATGAGAACCGAAGAAGATGATGAGACAGCATCTTGGCCCTGTTTTCAAATACTCGTTTTGAAAAACAATTTTCGAGAGTTATTACATTTTGGATTAGAAATTGATGAATCAATAGTGTAGAATTGTTTAGGAGAACAGTTTTTTAAATCAAAGATGTGAAGAGAATTATACAAGCCTTGTCTCTCTTCCTCTTTTTCATTTTTTCTTCAACAAGTTAAAAAATACATTATTCTCCCTTTTGTTCTTCTCTGTTTTCCTTACTTTCTTTCATATTTCTTTTTCTTTGTCGTCAACGGAATAAATAAAATTCATTATTATTTGTCTTTTTCTCTGTTTGCTTTCTTTCCTCCCATGAGTATTGTATTTGTTAATGTGTTTTGTCTGTGACAGAACTTCGATTGATAGAGACTTTCCTGGTCATTATTCTTCGGATGAGGATTGGCATGGATATATTAATAATAATGACAGAGTGCTTCTTAAGGTATGGTGGTTTTTGTTACAAAATTCACTGGAAGAGTTTGGTTAATCAATTACTGTTGATGGTTCAGGCTTGTATCAATTGAGCTACAGTATCGTTGCCATTCCTTTTTCTTTTATTTTTTCATTATATTTGGGCTCTTTGTGTTGCTTTGACGTATTTGTGATCTTATTAGCTCTTCATTTAGGCGCATGGTATGATATTACGAATCTAAAACTACTATATGACTAGCATGAATTGAGAGCTTGAGTTGTGCTTCCAGGTCGTGTATTGTTTGGAAAGTTGTTTCCATCTGTTATCGACATAGTTATTGAATCCCTCACTTTGATTTATTTTACACTGTTTATTAATTTTCGGTTGTCCTTGCGTTGTTGTCTTCTGTTGAGATTGCATGTAATTGAATTACAGTGAAATGCTACCATCGGATATTGATTGATGCTTTCATTCAATCAAGTTTAAAAAGTAGTAGTTGATCTTGGAAGTTTATTTTCTGTGCTCTTTTCTCTTTCAGACTATATACTATTCGTCACCAACATCTGCTGGTGCTGAGTGCCTTGATCCTGATTGTACGTGGGTGGAACAATGGTAACACATTTGATTCATTAATTTAAAACTTGAGTTTAGTGATTGATTAAACAGATTCCAGTCAGCGCAACTTGGACACATGTTTGAAATGCTGGACAGGAGTTGTAAGTGTTCAATAAATGGCATTTAAAACTTTAACATACCAAAATGTTTCTTTGAAAGTTTATCTAAAATGAAGATAAATTTGATGGCTTTGAGAATTCAATGTCTCTTTCCTTCAGGATATCATAATCACATATCAATGTCTCTTAACCTTTGATGATTTTTTGTATCTTTGAGATAGAATTGTATACATTCCTCAATTGTTCATATTTAGTATTATTTAGCATTGTCCAGAGAGGTTAGCGACACCAATGAATATTTCTACTGGGCTAATTAGAAACCAAATTTTCCATAACATATTGTATAAAGGTCTTTTATGATGATTTCTTCTACTTTTTCTTGTGTCTTTTTGGATTATCTTTAATTTGATCCATCTTTTTCTCATTTGAGTCTCCATTGGTCCTCCTCTTACTGGCCAAACTGACATGGGCTAGTTTTCATATCTCGTAGATAGTTGTTTCTCTAAATTTCTATAAGATACATTCTTAAACCTATTTTTCTTGCACCTTGACTCATTAACCTCATCATTTTGTTTACTTTTGATGGCATTTCACTGCCCAACTTTCACTACCACAGTGCATTACTAGCCATATAGCTATTCAGTGGGGTTTTTCCTTTGAGTTAGTAGTTCTCCATTTCATTTTCTCAAATTGAATTCCATGTATGTCACCTTAATCAATCTTCTCTCTACTTGGTAGTTTATTCTGCAACTTGTTGCCTGGTGTGATCTCCACTTTTTTCCTCCTAAAAACTGCTGATTGGCATTAAACAGAACTTGCATTCTGAATACTCCGTTTTACTAAAACTCAATATATAACCTGTTGATTACGCACCAATGCATAGTTTACTTATGTAAAAATGTCTCAAACGGAGTTGTTACTGACAAGGTTGCCTAATCCTATTATGGATGAATAAAACCATGTGTTTTTTTTTTTTTTTTTTTTTTTTTCTTTCATATGATAACAGGAAATTATCCTTCAAAAATGCATATACTAATTTGAGTGATAGGTGCTTCAAAATTTGATATACAATATGATAACAATTAAATGAAGGTTCAAAACATGCAAAATTTGTTGGACATTAGGATGTGAAAAGCACTATTGCTTTAATAAAACCAACAATTTACTTTTTCCTATTTTTTATTTGGATTATCAAATGGTTGTTTCACTTCTAGTTTCTGGTCTCTCAATATGTTAGTACATCTTCTGGTGTATGATGTTATTTACTTATATTAGCTTATATACCAAGAGGTTTTCTAATATTATTAAGTTCTGAAATCTTTTTAGGGTCCATCGAGCTGGGCCTCGGGAAAAGATATACTATAAACCAGAAGAAGTAAAGGCAGCAATTATTACTTGTGGAGGGCTCTGCCCTGGTCTTAACGATGTCATTAGACAGGTTAGTTTGTGATTATGTTGCCTTTCATATAATTAACCTAAAGTTTTGAATATAGTAAATCCCTAAGGCTGTGATTAAGTTTTGAAAGTTAGGGTAGTGAAAAGTTCCCAGATGAATGAAACATTTTAATTTATATTCCTCTTTTCATTTGATGATCACCAAATATTCTGACCTATAAAATGCTCATACGTAAGATATTGACTAATTGTGTTTACTGAACAAACAATTTGGAGTCTGAAAAAAATATAGAGAAAGAAGAAAGGACTCTGCATTAAGCTAGAATAGAAAATAAAAATTGTACACATGTACATACCTAAAGGAGCACTCTCTTCTTTTACTCTAGATATTACAGTCGTTTCTCAAACAAAAACTACATCCATACCTCCTTCATTAAGAGGGTCATTTATAGTAGAAAAACCAATACTGCAGCTAGCTGCCGGATAACCATCTAACCAACTAATATGTCCTCGTATTCCTCCTCCTACAATACACTTATAGGGTCTGTTTGTGATAGTTCATTGTGTTGCCTATTTGTGTATAATTCCAGGTAGTTTTATGTATAATGTACAAAATGTTCCTATTTCAGCTCCTTTTTAAACTTAGTTCTGGTTATTTTGGTCACTTGTATATTCTTTTTTTTTTCTCCGTGTAATGGCTTTAATAATGACTGTTCTGCAGATTGTAATCACCCTTGAAATATATGGCGTGAAAAACATTGTGGGGATTCCCTTTGGCTATCGAGGATTTTCCGACAAAGAATTGACTGAAGTACCGGTAATCTCATTTTTCCCTCATTTCTGATTTTGGTGTAGCAGGTGATTCATCTAAAGCTACAGTCTGTAGAACACGAGTTATTCTTTCTAGTGCCTCTTGACTGTTTTGGGGCTTTCATTTGCAGTTATCGAGAAGAGTAGTGCAGAATATTCATCTTTCTGGTGGAAGCCTGTTGGGAGTCTCACGAGGAGGTCCTGCAGTCAGTGATATTGTGGACAGTTTGGAGGTGGTTTCTTGTTAACAAACTGATTGAAAATTTCAGAGAAGTATAAGGCTTTTTATGATACAGGTGCTATTTTGTTATATTAATATTCTCAAATGTGTATATTATTGATTTCAGGAACGAGGGATCAACATGCTTTTTGTATTGGGTGGAAATGGTACACATGCTGGTGCAAATGCAATTCACCTCGAGGTTGTTAATCCTTAGACCTTTCATCTCCTGGTTTCACGCAATTTTGAGTTTGACTTAACTTTTCGGTTTTTGTTTTTTGTGTAGTTCAGTTTTGACATTAAGATGGACATTACTATTCTGTTATTTGAAATGTGAATTTTGTGATATTGTAGTAGGCTGTTCAGAAAGTTTTTGGATGATGTTTTAATTTTTGGGCTTGACATGCTACTTTGTGGTTGTCTTTATTTATATGAGCTGAGATATTTTCTTCCATGTAGTGCTGCAAAAGACGGTTGAAGGTATCTGTAATAGGCGTGCCCAAAACTATTGACAATGATATTTTATTGATGGATAAAACTTTTGGCTTTGATACTGCTGTTGAAGAAGCACAAAGGGCAATAAATTCTGCATACATTGAGGTATATAACTCTTTATTCTTTGTCATGTAGACCCAATTCATTGATAGTTTCTTGTCAGTACATAAAATATCTGCACATCTTCCCTTATTTATTATTAGGCACATAGTGCATATCATGGAATTGGGGTTGTGAAATTGATGGGCCGTAGCAGTGGATTCATAGCAATGCAGGCTTCCTTGTCTAGTGGACAGGTCGATATATGCTTGATTCCTGAGGTATATAAGATAAATTAGTTCGATGGTCTCATTTTCTGACATACTGATAAACTTACAGAAATTTTGACATGGTTCCAAGGTACCGTTCAATTTTCATGGACCTCGTGGAGTATTGAGTCATCTCAAGTTCCTTTTAGAAACGAAGGGATCAGCTGTTGTCTGTGTGGCAGAGGGAGCTGGACAGGTTATTTAATTAATAGAATCAATGTCATATTGAGAATACTGCCAAAAAATTCACTGCATTTTACATTCAGATGTAGAAACTTAAATTTGTTATTTGATTCTTATGCAGAATTTACTCCAAAAGACAAATGCTACAGATGCATCAGGAAATGTTGTATTTGGAGATATTGGAGTATATATTCAACAAGAGGTTTGTATTATGTTTATGGGGGATACAGAAATCTAAAAGGATGTACCTGATTATAGATTTTTTTTTTCTTATTTTGTTATACATTGTAAATTTTGAAACAAATATAAAGAAATAACATCTAAGCTGGCTAGAATTACTATCAAGTTAATGTGACACTAGATCAGTGTATTCTAAACTATCTATCTATTACTATCTTTGTGATTTTGGTCTCTTGGTACAGCAAAACTAAACAATATTCTGTAAATATTCAAATTGAATTTGAAGCCAATTTCCACCCAGTAAGAAGTAAAATCCTTGAAGTTGAGATGATACTATTTGTGAAAGGAAGGTTTGGGAAAAGTGAAAATAGAATTTTCATATTTTAAGGCAACAATTATGAAAATCTGTTTATGCAAGTAGCAACGTGATGACTTAACATCTTTCCAGTTGTCTATGATTATGGTAGCTGTTTAAGAGTGTTATTATTTCTGAAAAAATCACCTCTTTGTTCCTAAGCATAATTAGCTTTGGGACAGGGAAAGTTTCCTTTAGAACACATTGTTTTGAAAGCTTTACATGTTCTGACATGACATAAACCAGCATACGATAATACCTTTTGTCACACTACGTCCTGTTGTCAACTAGGCTTAGGCCAAAAGGTAAAGCTTGTCTGTGACTTCATTATGAAACAAGTGAAACGTGTAATTCTTTGAATCTTTCAATATTTAAACTTTTAATGACGTCGTAAATTTCTGATCTTTCGCTGCTATTTTTTGGTGTAACGTCCACTGTGTTATTTTGGTTTATGCTGTGTACTATGGTTGTATGTGAAATTGAACAAATGTATAACGTTCTTTTGTAAAGTACATATCTGCCTTCATTTAAAGTTTGTTTTTTCCTATATACTTTATGCTGATCGCTGTTTTGTTTCAGACAAAAAAGTATTTCAAGGAAATTGGTATTCATGCTGATGTAAAATACATTGATCCAACGTACATGATCCGTGCAATTCGGGCAAATGCATCAGATGGAATTCTATGCACTGTACTTGGACAAAATGCTGTGAGTCACACTCTCTCTGTGTCATTTTTTTTTTATATATTTTTGCAATAAAAGCAGATAGGTTTGAATTTTGATCTTGTGCAAGCTATGTAACATGTGTATTTATGTTGTTTTCCATTTGATACTGATTCACAGATTCTGCTTTGCAGGTTCATGGTGCGTTTGCAGGATATAGTGGTATTACAGTAGGCTTATGTAACACTCACTATGCTTACTTTCCCATCCCCGAAGTGATATCTCATCCTAGGCTGGTGGACCCCAACAGTCGAATGTGGCATCGTTGCTTAACTTCAACAGGTCAACCTGACTTCATATAATAATTTACACTTTTTTTTCCCAATAAATTCAAGAGGCTGGGAAATTCAGGTTTCCAAAGGGCTTATCATAGGAAAGACAAAGACAACTTCAAAACATGTGGTTATTTGTTGAACAGTAACATGAGAAAATAATACTAAGGATGCCATTTCCTCTTAATTGAAAAACTGGTTATTTGTATAGTATGGCAGTTTCAAGTCCTGCCAGTTGCATTCAAATTAAATTTTAGTGTGGAATCACCAAGCACTCATCAATTTGTAAGTGGTATCATTGTTTAATCGATTTTAGGGGGCACATTTTTAATGAGAGAGTACTTTGGCAGATGAACTGTAATGTTTTTCAAATTCACTCCTAACGTTCACCGTTGTTTGAATCCTTGAATCCATACAATTCTTGGACTGATATTTGTTATTCTTCTGATGTGAAGAATTATATTTTTGGTGCTGGTAGTAGAAAAATTTGGAAAGGTAGAGTGATCTTCAGTTTGTATTTATCTAACCATTCTTCTGGGGACAAAAGTAAAGACTCCATTTTTTTTTCTCCAATGTAAGGATAATCAGTTCTTGTGACAAGAGAAGTAATGAAAGCATCATATTTTTCATAAAGATCAACCAATATTGACCGTGACAATAACTTTTTGTTGCCAGATTGAGTTAAAAGAAATAGGTGTATTAAAGGTATTCATAAGAAAAGAAGGAGCAGTTGAAGTATACTTAAGAGTTAGAAAAAAAGGGGTGGAAGCCATGGTAGAAGCTTAAGCTATTGATACCATGTAAAACAGGAAAAGAAAGATGAGAAAGAAATAGAGAAGATCTGATTTTATTAATGGAAAAGAGTATATGCACTGCAAAGCAAAAGAACAGCCTAAATAAAAGCTGATACAAAACAAAATTATAGATAACAATATCAATTATATGACTAATGTATTATCACTCTTCAATTTTTGTTAGCATTATTTACAACTTAATGCATAAAGATTACTAACCTGTAAATAACACAAATATGTACGGTAATAAATACTATAAGGAGAAAAGATGGTGACAACACCTTTACATGATAAAAACAAAAATCATTCTAAAAGACTTTTCTAGTTGATAAATAGCTAAATGAAAAGCTCTTTTAAAAATATCTATAGAAATAAAATCTATTAATTACTCAATTTAATATTTCAGATTTAATTCCAATCGTTAATTAAAATTATTTTATTTCTAAATTATATTTTAAAAAAATAAGATTATCATTTTTTTAATTAAGAAATAAGAAAAAATTAAATTTCAACTTGGTAATTTTTGTATAAAATATCAAATAATATTTTGGTTAATTGAATTCAAATTATTATATTTCAAAATATTATTTATTTATTACACTATTTAAAAAGAAAGAGTTAGTCCGGAATTAAGTTCTGAAATCCATATTGGATTCTGTTTCAAAATTGATCTACTTTTATACATAACTAGCTAGGTTTGGATTAATTACACAAAAATGAATTTGAATTCTAATTGAATAATTGTTGTTTGTGAGAAGCTTAATCATTTTATTGGGAGTTTTGTTTGTTTCTTATTTTATAAAATGTTTCCAATATTAATAATTTTTTTTAATTAATTAGGTGTAAATAAACCCTAACTATGTAATCGATTCCTATCATATTTATCCCTGGATAATATATCAAAATTATACAGAGACAATTGTTGAATAATTTTGATATTCATACTTTTTGCTTTTTCTAATATGTTAATAAATTGTAAAAATAGTATAAGTAATAAAAATCCAAGTTTCCTTTTACCCCAATTTAAATATGATCCCCTTATTTATGTCTTTTATATTATTTTATTAAATTAAAAAGATATTTGAATTACGTTGATAACATCTTACTATTATTTTGATTTTATTATTAATTTTTTGTATATATATTTTTTTAATTGATATGTATGTAATATAAGAAATAGCTTTAAAAAAATTATATAGGAATCATTAGAATACTTATTGAAAAATTAATATAAAATATGTATAAATAATATATATATATATATATATATATATTAATTGTACAATTTAATATATCATAGAAATAATTAATGTACAATTTTATATATCCTATGATTAATTGTACATTAATATAATTTATATATTAATTTACATTAAATATATATAATGATATACTAATTTTATTTTAATAATAAAAAGTATATATTAATTATACAATTAATTTCATGTTAAAAATTAATATGTATAATTAATATTATTTTTATATAATTTTTTATTAAATTATTAATTGTACATTTAATTTAATAAATGTACATTTTATGTACAATTAATCATAGGTATAATTTTATCAAATTTAATTGTACATTTTAAAAAGATAATTAAAATTTTGATTAAAAAATTAATTTTAGAAAATTTTAATTATTTTTTATATTTCAATCATTCATTTAATATATTAGTATATGTATTGTTTATCTATATGATATTTTTATGGGTATAAGTTATGATTTTAAAGGTGTATTAATGTTTTTTTTAACATAACATTTCTTGTTTTATAAAGATATCAATTAACCAGTACTGTACTCGTTATGAGAAGGTTAGCATTAGTAATCGAAAGTAATTTATTCACAATATACTTCATAGCTAGATATGATTTTTTTTTTCAAAATAAATTCATGAATATTTTAATTTCTAACTGTGAAATTAAATATGAACCTTTAATAAATAAACCTTAATCTAAAATACTTTTGTACTAATTTTCTAAACTCTTGTTCCAACTCCAAAATTATTATCTCTACTCCCTCATATTTATAAAATATATATTATCATCAAAAAAATAGACACAAAGTTGTAAGAATAAGCTATTTTTTTATAAGAATAAATTCAAATAGAAAGAAACAATAATTTTTAATAATTTAAACAGATTATATCTTATCACAAAACTTATCTATCTAAAACTTGAAATAAAATAAAATTTGTAAAAGAAACAATAATTTATAATAAAAATTATCAAAATAAATCTTGATGAAAATCACTTCTTAACTTAATTTTTCTCATTTTTTCATTTAAACCGATCCATTGCTTCAACCCAACAACTCATTCAACAATACCATTTCATTATATGAACCAACCCAAAAACGCATATATTTCACATACATCGAATCAAATACCAGGTATCAACCCACATAACTATCAACCTAAAATAACTAAAACAACCAGATAAATTTAGACTCTATTTTCGGGAAAGACTAGTGCATTGAATAGACTCGTGAGACTCTGCACTTGTCATGCTTGCTGCCAAATCCTCTATTGACCAATGTCCCTAAACCAAGTCATGACAAGGTAATCCCAGTAGTTCCCTAAGTATGATCTTCTTCGTATCATATCGTCTGCCATGTAGAGCCTTTTTTGACTCACACCACCTAGATATTTGACTCTATGTGAGTGAGATACTAGTTGAGTAAGAATAGTCTCACTCTTGGAATCCCCTTTCATTACACTTGGACTTAACCAAAATTAGTATTTTTTTTCCTTGGAAATACTAATTTGACTACCACACATACTACACCTTTACATACACAGAAACACTAGTGAAGATAACTTCATACAATCATAATTATCTTTCACTAGCATACAAAAAAACTATTTAACAACCCTATAAGATCTCACTTCTATAACAATCATATACATACCACATATATCAAAGATGAAAATACAATGCCACATTCAAATTCATAAAGAACCCATTTTTATAGATTTTAACTTTTTAATAAACTTTTTGAAAAAAATATCATTTATATATTTATTGGTTCTCACAATTTTCATAATTATATTAATATTTTTATTAAAGTCACATGATATTTTAAATATAATTTGTTATATTTCTTAGTTATATTATATTTTTTATTTTCTAGTACTTTAATAATACACATAATTTGTTTTGTTATTTATAAATATAACTTCAAGGATCATTTTGAATAAATAATTTAAAATATTTAAAATTGTTAAAATAGTTGTGTGTGAAAATACCTGGCAGAATAAGTTGTTACTTATATTTTACTTGTTCCATTTTTAAAAGTAAAATATCAAATACTGAATTATGTTTGCATAAACAAATTATGATATTCCTTTCAAATTATGATGCACCTTACTCAAGACGCACTATTTTGTACAATTCCATTATTCATGTTTAATACTTTTTGTTTTGAGAAATCTTATCACAATCTAAATAATTAAAATTAAATTAAATTCAAATCTAGTCCAAACCATCTAAAAATTGAATTCAAATAAAATACAGATTTATATTGTGCAAAACAAGATTTTATAGATTTAAATTCAAATAATTGGATTGTATAAGTCTATTTTAAATATATATTTTATAAATTAAAGTTTAAATATTTATGATTTAGTTTATTTAAGTTTAAAATTAGATATTGAGTTGTAAGAGAGGAACACAATTGTACAAAAATAAATAATTAATATTTGATTTGATATATGAAAGGATAAAATGCAAAAATAAACATTTTAAAGTGAATATTTTACACAATAAATATATTATATAATTTTTATACCTTTATCAAACTTGGTTTAGAAGATTAGTTATAGTTAGAAGTTTTATACTCTTACATCATTAGAATCGTTTGAAGTAGTAAAGTTAATCTGTTTTCTTGAAAAACTTATGCAGGATTATGTGGTACATGTATATTTCAGATTTTTTCTTTTTTTTTGAAAAAAAAAAAAAAACAGTTCGTACCAAAATCGTCATAATAAATTAATTTCTAACAACTGGGAAGAACTATGGTTGCTGACACACTTTTATTTATTGTTTCTTTTAATTTAAACATTAACAACGAGTATAATGGATCGTTCTTGTTTTTTAATTTTTAAAAATAGTTGATATCTACAACCACCACTATTTTTCAAACTTTTAATGATGATTTGGAAATTGGAATTATCGTGAATTTTTCGCTTTATAACAATGTCTCATATAATAATGATTAAAAAACCTAGAGTTTTATTTGAATGACGTTAAAAACCCTTTTCACACTAACACATTCAACAAATTTTAACATTATATTACACAAAATATTAGCTATTAAGCAAAATAATTATATTATTTAAAAGAATATATCATTTTTAGAAAAAAGATATTAGAAAACCTAAAAGAGCTTACTCATGACCATTGATCCACTCAAAGCTTAGTCACAGTGGCGCACTAATAAGTGTTTTAGTTCCACAACCAACACTGTATACACGTGCACTCAAATCACACGCCACAAAACCGACGCATGCAAACCCCTCTTCCAATTATTCTTAATTTCTTGCATTAATATATAGTTTTAGGGTTTCAAGAAAGTTGTCTGCCCCAGTTCCTCTCATATGCAATGCATATTATATCCTCTCGGGATCCATTATAATAAATACCTACTTTCTGCATTCGTTAGATTATATGGTTAAGAAGTGTTATTATATTTATATAAATTTCATTGTGTCGAATTATCAGCCTCGTTTGAGTGAAAGTGTCTTCATCAAACTGAAAGTTTAAGATTAGGACCTATTATGACTGAATTTTTCTTAATCTAATTCGCCTTTAATTTAGTTAATGTAAATTACTTAGGTTTTGGATATGTACAAACGCAAAACAAGAAAATTTTTAAATAATAATCAATTTTAATTATTAAAAATATGTTTAAATATCAATTTAGAGAATAAATTTTTAATTAATGACTAATTTTTTTAGATAAAATCTTGTTAATGTTATTAATTAATTTATATATAAATTTATAATAAAAACTATTTTAATTATCAATATAAAAGTTAATTATAATTTTTTATTTATAATAGAAACTATTTTAGTTACCAATAATTTTTAGTTAATAAATTGGTATAAAAATTAAACACTACTATAATTATTTATTTTTAGTCATTAAAATTGGTCATTATTTAATAATTTTTCTTGTATGGTTTACTTAAATTTTAAATTATTTAATTTTAATTTTTTGACTACTATAATAAATTAAATGAATTACATTTAGACAAAATATTAAATTGCACTATAAGATAAGTATCATCAATAAACATATAATAATATAATACACTAATATTTGATTATTAAATAAATGGGATTTTTTTGTTAAAAGTAGAATATATTTATTACTTAAATTTAAATTTATTAAAATATAATTAAAATTAAATATAAATATTTTATTTCGTAAAATGGAATAATAATATTTTATTGTAAAAATTTATCAAATTATTTATGTATTTTTCTAATAAAATACATTTCAAACAATATATAAATTCAAATGCAATAATCAATACATGAAAATAAAATAAATATTACAAAATAAAATGTAACATCCCAATTTTTAGTCGTTTAAAAAAATTACTAAAATTAAAACATTTTATTATGAATATTTCAGAGACTAGATAGTTCAATGTATATGGTATACTAGTACATTCATATCAGATAGAACTACAATAATATTACACACATACATTTTCAAGTTACTATATTGTCCTACTATTAATAAATTATACCTAATAAGATATAATCTCACTCGGCCACCCAAATTAATAGCACCTCAACCACAAGAGGTACCACTACACCTGCATATTCGTCTACTCACACTAATAAGGTGATCATTACAAAAGAAAACAGACAATACAAAGGAAAGAACATAAAAGAAGGGTAAGCGAACTGAATAAGAGAATATAAATGCATTATAAAATAACCCATATACATACAAATTTCCATATTGAACAGATGTAGCGCAACCACGCAACATATCATATTATGAATCAAACTCTTCTAGACTCAATATTATTCGGATACGTGCTCTTGAGTCATACTAGTGAAGCCATGCACCTGTGGTGAAATAATGAAATAACCTATTCTCCCGAACTGCTCTCCCCGAGCTACCACACACAGGGTTAATCCCTTTTATAGTCAAAAGAAAAAATGGAACCATCCTTATGACAGGATTTCCTACTACTCTCACCATCTAACCATTCCTCTATGTGAGGATGAATAGCTAGAAAAGTTCAAAATAGCTTCACCAAAATGGAACAATACTAATTGTTAAGGTATATAGTAATGAAACACATCACCAATGAGATATCCTCCTCTGGAAACACCTTACAACAGTTTACTACATACCTTTGTTTCATAATATAAACCAATCATATACATTTTTAATCACATTTTCATATTCACAAATCAACCAATTACAATCTCAAATATATACATACATAAAGTACATCAAAACAGTGAAAATTATTTCTCTAACCAAAGACAACAAAATAAAGATCCCACCGGTCAAAATGAAGAATCATGTGTCTAGAATTAGCTGCCAAAATTTTAGCTTGATTTGACGGTTAACGAAGCGGAAATCTTCATTTTACCAAGAGGATGCAATATTGAAAAATTGGGTAGCATCCAGCACCAAAAAGTGGTGCTCAGCCCCAAAAAATGGCACTCAATGTCAATCGATTCGTAAAAACGAGCGTTGAACGCTACCATGTGAGGCTTAGCGTTTTATCAAATATCAGCAACATCAATTTTGCAAATTTTTGCAATCTAGGCATATTTCATAGCTCAAATTGGTATTCTCCTTTAGATATTGTTTTAAAATAGTCTTTAAACCATGGAGTCGATAGCAATTTGATCAATGACTCAGATTCTAAACTTTCCAATTACTACCAATTCAAGCAATAACATAGAGATCAAGAATCACACATCAATTTAAACACAAAAATAATCAATCAAAATCAAATCAATTCAGAACACCAACAATCCAAGGAGAAGTTCACAAATCACATATTACTCAATTCAACACAAGCTTAAAGTTAGTTCCCTTACTTGTTATTCAGCTTAAATCACTCTAAAAACACCAAACACCACTAACTTCACATGATGTTTTATCTATAGATAGAAACATCACAAGAATGCTCAGAACCTACCATTATAATCACTAATTAGTAGAGACTCATACAAATGATTAAAAGGACGCATGGAAGTGGAATATGACTCACATGCAAAAAAAAATAGAAATAGACCAAGAAAAAGGGTTGAAACTCAACTTACACGATCGGAGAAACTGATCGGTCCAAATTGAAGAGCTCGTCGCGACGATCACTTCTACGGTCTCGGTTCTTCAATCAGATGACCAAAGAGGAAGAACTCTTATAGAGAAGTTAGAGAACTCTAGAAAAGTTGTTTCTAGACAAATTGTGTGTTTTAAAATAATGAAACTCACATATAATCATTCTATTTATACTAAAACCTTTTAATATTAAAATAACCGAGTCTCGCTATTTTTAAACTACTATCACTTTTAAAACATACTTCTGACTTCTATTTGTAGTTTTCTACATGGACCTATGATTAGGCTTGGCTTAAACTAATTACTAAACTGTTTAGCATTATTGCAAGAGTACCTATTTATCTATGACATCGTCTGGTGTTGCTTGCCGCATGGCTCCGTTGAGGTGACTGTCTGATCATTGAAGTGTATATTCAAAATCTTCAAAGTGATCACCACATCATAGTGATATATATCGAGCATCGCATCTTGAATGGTTGGCAGAACATTGATGCATAAATCTTCATGATCTCCGCAATGATCGCCACATTCAGGGCTAGCTAATTGCTACATCAAGAAGATCATGATCTGTTCTACAGGCTCGTACCGTAGAGGTGTCAATTTGGCCCCTAGCCCATTGGACAGCCCTGGCCCACTCTTCATAAAGCCCCTTTTTAGGAGGCCCCCAAATGAGGGTGCCAAAAAAAAGTCCCAGCCCCCAAAACCCCCTCTCTAGTGGGTTAGGGCTAGGGCTAAGGTGGGTTAACCCCTAAATAATACTACATTAAGACAGAGTCAAAGATCAAGTTGAGAAACCTGGACGGACTCGACGATCCGGACGGGCTCGACGATCCGGACGGACTCGACGACCCAGACGAGCCCAATGACCAGGACGGGCCCGACGACCAGGACGGGCCCGACGACCTAAACAGGCCCGACAATCCAGATGGGCCCGATGAGCCGGATGGGACCGACGATCCAGACGGGCCCTACGACCCAGACGAGCCCAACCACCGGACGGACCCAACGATCCTAACAGGCCGGAAGACCCGAACGGGCTCAACGACCCAGACGGGCCCGATGATCCAGACATGCCCAATGACCCGAACCGGCCCGACGACCTGGACGGGCCCGACGACCCAGACGGGTGACAACTTGAACGGGCGCGATGACCTGGACGAACCTGATGAAAAGGACGGGCCCGACAACCTGAACGGGCCCGACGACCTAGACAGACCCAACGACCCGAACGGGCCCGACGACCCAAACGGGGCCAATGATCCGGACGAGCCCGATGATCCAACAGCCCAACAACCCAAACGGGCCCGATGACCCGAAGGGAATCGACGACCTGGACGAGCCCAATGACCCAGACGGGCCTGTCCACCCAAACAGGCCTAACGACTTGAACGAGCCTGACGACCCGGATGGCCCGGCGACCCAGACCGGCCCGACGAAATGGATGGGCCTAATCGGGTCGTTGGGTTTGTCTAGATCATTGGGTTCGTCCGGATCGTCGTTCTTGTCCGGGTCGTTAGACCCGTTTGAGTCGTTCGGCCTGTTTGGATCATCGGGCGTGTTTTGGTCGTTGGGACCATTCGGTTCGTTCAGGTCGTCCAGGTCGTCGGGCCCGTTCGGATCGTTGGGTACGTCTGGGTCGTTGGGCCCGTTTGGGTTGTTGGGTCCGTTTAGGTCGTCAGACCCGTCCGGGTTGTCGGGCTCGTCCATTTCATCGGGCCCATCTGGGTTGTCGGGCCTGTCTGGGTTGTCAGGCCCATTCAGGTCATCGGGCTCATATAGGTCGTCGGCTTCGTCTGGGGTATTGGGCCCATTCATGTCGTCGACCCCGTACGTGTCGTCGGGCTCGTCTAGGTCGTCGGGCCTATCTAGATCGTAGGGCCCGTTCAGGTCGTCGGGTCCATACGGGTCGTCTGGCCCATTCGGGTCGTTGGGCATGTTTGGATCATTGGGCTCGTTCTGGTCGTCGAGCTCGTCCTGGCCGTCAAGCCCATTCGGATCGGTGGGCACGTCTGGGTGGTTGGGCCAGTCCAGGTCATCGGGCCCGTCTAGGTCGTCGTGCCCATCCGGCTCGTTGGGCTCGTCTGGGTTTTCGGGCTCGTCCGTGTCGTCGAGCCCATCTGGGTCATCGGGCCTTCCTAGGTCGTAGGACTCGTCCGGGTCATCGGGTCCATACGGGTCGTCTGGCCCGTTCGGATCGTCAATCTTGTTTGGGTCATAGGACCCGTCTGGTTCGTCGGGCCCGTCCGTATTGTCGGGTTTGTCCTAGTTGTCGGGCCCGTTCGGGTCGTCCGTGTCGTCGGGCCCGTTCGGGTCGTCTGGGTTGTCGAGTCCATTCGGGTCGTTGGGCCTGTTTGGATCATCAGACCCGTTCGAGTTGTTGTTCTTGTCGAGGTCGTCGGGCAGGTCCGGGTTGTTCGACCTATTCGAGTCATTGTGCTTGTCCGATTCTTTGGGCCTGTCCCACAGATAGTAATATATTTTAAAAAATAATATATTTTTCATATGGGAATATGAAAGCCCATGAGCTGGTTCTGGTGCACAGGGCTTTTGTAGGGTTTTGGCCCTATGGGCTTCTTTGTTGGAGGCTTTTTTCAATGTGGGCTTTTTTGGCCCGAGCCCACATGGGCCAGGACCAAATCCTGTGGGCTGGGCCAAATTGACACCTCTACTCGTACGCTTGCGACTTGGTCGCTCGAGTAGCTTCAACTGATGATAGGGATTTGTTGAGACCGATCGGTTACTCATCGTGTAGATAACTTTGGATGTAGTGTTTTATAACTTATAACTTCTACGGTATTATACTAGAGCATCCAACCTCAAACAAGGTCTTCAACTGGTCAATCAGTCAATCCAGTAAAGTATTTGGTTGGTTGACCGATCCATACAGTACTATTTATTCATAGTTTACTTAATACCATATATAATTCTTTGATGATGTTTAATTAAAAATTGGTTTGGAAAATTAAAAATATAAAAAGTACATATACTAAACAAAAATTTTGTACATTAAAGAATAAAAAACTATATATTTTTTTGGTAAAAAAAAAAAGTTAAGTTTAATTTATATGAAAAGAATTATTTTTTATATTGAAAGTATTAATACACATTATAAATGGAATATTAATAATGTTTATAATTAAAACTTAATTTTAATGATGATTAAAATATTTATTAATATTATATTAAAAAGAAATATTTTATATATAATGTTTCAAAAATATTTCCTAAATATTTTCTCATAAAATTTTTCTTCAATCTTTTAATTAAAATTATAAGATCTGGGACAAAAATTATATTTTTTTTACGTAATATTAAACTCTATCCTGTAGTAAAAGAGTTCATTACATATTTAGTGTATTTATTTTTCTTGCTTTTTTAATAAAACATGTTGTTTAAAATATATTTCTTTCGATTAATGTAAGTGTTTTTTATGTTTTGTTTACAAGTATTTACTTGATTTTATTATATTAATTAAAATATTAATGTAATTAAAAGTAAAATATTACCAAGTGTAATTTTCTTTATAAGAAAAATTATAAATATATATATATATATATATATATATATAACTTATCTTTATAATTTTTTGATGAAATCTATTTTTGTTGAAAATTATTGAACTTTGAAATTTGATATTTTCTGTTTTTGAAAAATTTATTATTTAGTAAAAATATAGATATTTAATAATAATAATAATAATAATAATAATGTTTCAAAAAGCATAACCGTAATGGTATTATTACATAGCTTAAACATTTAGAAATAATTAACAATTTCTTAAATATAATCATTGCACAATTAAGAATTAACTGAAAAAAATTAATATCAATAAATGAAAAAAATTAACTGCAAGTTAATGAATAAAAAGTTAAAAGGCAGATATTTTTAAAAATTAAATGAAATTAATAAAACAAATCACCGTTATAGAATTTTTTTTGACACTAATTGTTTATTTTAATTTTTATGTACATAATTAAATAAAATAAAATTTAAATTAAATATAATGTATCATAGGAAAAAATAGGAGAGAATTTTTAGCTCCATTTGACAAAAGTGAAAATAGTTAGACAGAGACTTTAATAAAAATTTTAAATAATAATTAATTTTAATAATAAAAATAATTTGTTACTATAATAACATAATATCAATTTATAAACTAAAAATTATTAATAATTAATAATTTTTAAATTGGTTTTCAAAAATGTTAATAAAATGGATTGGTCTTTAAATACTCTAAATATGTTACTAAATTTTTTTTAATTAAAACTTTAATAACTAATATTAGAGACTAATTTAAAATTTAAATCATTATAATGATTAATTTTATAAAAAAAAAATAGTTACGAATAATTTATAAATTAATAATTAAATTAGTTATTATAGCAAACTATTAGTTTTTTCATTAAAATTTGTTATAATTTAGAAATTTTCTTCTATGGAACATGAAAAAGTGTTGCAAATGTTTGGTTTTGTATCTTCATTGTAATACTTGCGTGCCTGATGATTGAGAGTGAAAAAACACAAAAATAAGGGAACCTTTTTTTATCAATGAGATTAAGTGTGAATCAAAGTTTCATGAGAGAGAAATGCTGAATTTCTTGAAAGCCCATATCATGAAAACTGGAAAAACAGTGCTAAAAAAATATGCCCTTTCGATTATTGAGATTAAGCGTGAATCAAGTTTCATGATAGAAAACACATAATGAGTCTTTGGGAACATGGTAAAATCTTGGAAGCTGGAAATATAATATTAAAAATAAGTTAAATATATTTTAGTCTCTCACTCAAATATTAGTGAAAATTGAAATTATTATTTTTTTTAATTTTTGACCAATTTATTTTTTTATCTCTATAAATACGTGAATTTAGTGATTCTAACTTATTTAACATTTCAAACACATTTCATTATAGAACTCAGATTATTTACACCGTTTACACATCTTCGTTTCAATGTTAACTCAACTATTATCATGCAAAGCGTTTGAAAGATAGAAAAAAAAATTTAGTTAAAAGATTAAATTTACGCATTTCTAAAATTAGAAGACTAAATTATTTATAATAAATTACTTTATTAAAAATTTATATTTTTTTTATAAATTCGTGTGATTAAAATTTAAAAAATATATTTAATTTAATAAATTTATAAATTAATCGGAAATAAAAAATTTGAATAGTGATTATAATAATTAAAATATATTTTAATTATGTTAACAGAAAAATTATCATAATACAATATTATAACTATGATTATTTTTTAAATTAATTTTGATAAATGTATATTTATTTGGTTAAAATAATTTATGGAATATTTTTTATGTGTAATAAGTTAGAAAAATAAAATTTATATACATAGATTTATTTTAATTAAGAAAGAAACTTATTTAATTTACTTTTATAAATTTTGTTATGTTAACATGAATTAATTTATAAATATATTTCTCATATATTTTGTAATTATTTAAAATATACATAGATTTATTTAATTTAGAAAGAAAGTAATTTAATTTGCTTTTATAAATTTTTATAAAAGTCTGTCTAAATAAAATTTAACTATATTGATTGGAGGTTGTTTAGTTAGATTATTAGGTGAAGAGACGTGCAACTTTTGACAATTGCACATCCATGATGGTGGTGATGAAACTTATCCTAGTGTGTTCTATTCAATTATCCCCGTGTTTGATGTCTTATGATGCATAATTATGCTTCATAGTTGTCATTAATTGTTGTACTTAACAGGTTTAGTTTAAAAGTTAAATCCACAATTATTTGGTCCCATAAAATCACCTCTTGCTTTACCTATTTTCTTGTCATAAAGCTTTATTTGTATCACCCATTTGCCATGAATGGCTGTGCTACCAACCAATTACTCAAAAAGAAGTTCAAGTCTGATTGGGTCGTTGCATTTTCATTACAAATTTATCAAATGTTGTAATGCATAGATTTTCATTACAAATGCATAGATACATTTTCAATTCAATGTTATATCATCTAATGTTATCTACTGTCTTACAATTTACATCATTTGTGAGTAATAGTTATTGGTGGCACTCTTATGGCATATGCACATTATTCACATATATTTCCAATATTTACCACATTAAGCTCCTCACTTGAGGAAGAGGATTGTGACGAGACACGAAAAGGAGGCTTTGCATTTTGGATGTTAAAAGTTCTAGTGTTGATTTTCCATCACTTTCTTTGTGCTTTTTTATAAAAGTGTTTATTTTTTACCATCATCTTTGACATGTCTTTTTTAAAGGGAAAAAGAAAAATGGTTACTTTGTATAAGAACTATAAGAGATTCCAACTTATGGCATTATGCGGTTGTGGTTATGCAATGTGCCAAATCAAAGTATTTGAAGTTTAGAGCAGTCACATTAGCTTATTATGAGTACTCCTACTTATTATATATAATTTTTAATACTAGTATAACGTGTTGAAAAGTCTTATTTACATCATATATTTTACAAAAGACCTGTGAATAAGTTATAATGAATTTAATTAGGTCAATGTCACTGAATCTAATTTTCTAAACAAATTATTTCTTAAAGATTAATATTAAAGAAAATAAAAAATAGTAAATCATAAGTCATATATCAAAAATAAATAAACTCACAAAATATACATAACTATTTTACATATCTTTTTAATAGAATAATAAATTATAAGAATATTAATTTAGGATCGAATATGTTTTTTTTTTCTAAACTATTTACCAAAATTGTATTTCATACATACTTTATGTATTAATTTTGTCTTTACACTTTATAAAAGTATGTAAAATGTCCTCAATAATAAATGATTGTCGATACTGGAATCTCAATAAACGTTATGGTGGAAGATGTTGCCACTCCTTTCCTTTCGATGTTCCCTCTTGTGCAAGCGTGGGTCTTAAAAAACACCCTCCCCTTCCTCCAGAAAACTATCGTGATCTGTATTGTCGTTGGTAAAGATGTTCTTGCATCCTCCAATAAAATCTTAATCATGAACATTCTTCCAATTATTAAATTCCTTCACAACACTCTCCTATTGCAAACCACACCGTCATCTAAGTGTCCAACCCACACCTGATCCCTTACCCTTGCCCCACCCTCCATGTCCATTTGCACCACCTCCATATCAACCTCCGCCAGCCTTTGTAACCACCATCAGGACCACCTTCGTATCCAGCACCACTAAGCACATCACCTCTAAGCCTAATTCTAGGTATGTCACCATCAACTTAGAGAGACTTATAGCAAGGAGAGCGATAGAGTTGCATTAAAGAGACATAGACTCTAAAACCATTAATTGTCATTTGTTGTCAGAGATACTTTACATTATTTTATAAAGTGTAAGGACAAAATTGGTACATACTTTGAAGCAGACACGGAATACAATTTTAGTCAATAGTTTGGATAGAAAACATATTTGACACATTAATTTAAATAATATTGTATGTCACAACAATAAATGTTAAAGTTCACACTTTCATAATCTTCTATATACTTGAAGGTGAAATACAATTAATCTAAACAAGAAGTGTTAATCGAGGATAAAAGCAACATTGAAGGATGAACTTTGTTTGTAGGATATACTTGGAGGATAAAAGCACTCAATAATATGATTTTAATTGAGTGCCGAAAATAACAAAGCATAAATCATGATCTTACTTTGTTTGTAACACTGAAGCTTTGATAAACAATAGATAATGAAGATGTACGTGTTTGTCAAACAATATTTCACTATACAGTCTCGCTTTGAGTCTGATAAGCATTTACATGATCAAACGATATACGCATAGATTAAGTAAACATTGTATCATATATGAATATCTATATGTTCATTTTATGTTGTAGGAATCTTCTTTTTCTTATGAGCAAAGAGGATTCATTTTAAGTATTATGTCACATAAGCAATATCTTAGAACTTAAGTTACAACTACTTTACTTCATCAACATCCTAACACTTGCTTTGTCAACACTAAAAGAACTATTTGCTTAGTACGATCTATCCTTTACATGATTTCAAGTATAGGTTCTCTAATTAAGACATGTTAAGTTCTGTCATTGCTTGAAGAAGAGAAATGCATTTAATGTATGCATGAGCACATTTAATACATTTTTCACTACAAAGCTCATCGCAAGAAAGAAGGACACTCAAGTGAGTCTAAAGTTGACTCAAGAACTAGAAAAGGATTTGCAACAACTTTTTTCTTCTCGTGTCTATATAAAGACATCTAAGAAGTAGAAGAAAGAGAGAGCTTGAATTGCATATGTGCCAAAATACTAACAAAACATTTTTGTGCCTAAATAGTTTTGTATAAACATTTTTTGTGTTCATATAGTTAATTAGTAGAGAGTGATTAACCTTGTATAGTCAAAAAACACTACCCTTTTTAGTGAGCAAAGCTTATGAGTTGTTGAGCACAAAGACATTTTATTTATCTCAAGCCAGAAATGGTTTATTTAAAGAATACTTGGATAAGTAAAAAATGGCTTGTTGGAAGAATACTTGATTAACTCATAAGTGACTTGTTGAAAGAATAATTGGTTAAGGTATAAATGACTTATTGAAAGAATACTTGGATTAAGCTAAGAGTGGCTTGTTGTGGAAAGAATACTAGGACTGACTATGATTCAAAATAATATTCATGCTTTTTATCCAAGAGTGGTTAATTGTTAAAGAATACTTGGCGGGGTGAGCTAGGAGGGTGCGATCCGAAATAATACTCTTACAGAGTCAGTCGAGAGTGGCTATAACCTGAAAGAATACTCGTCTATATTTCATAATAGTAGACTACTTAGTGAAACTCAAGTACTTGGTCAATCTGCACTATCAGACAAATCAATACAATTATATTGAGTTACTCTTCCTCCCTTAGTCTATCATATTATCTATTATACATGTTAAACTAAGTAAAAGAAGGCGAGCTCTTTAAAACTTAGTTTGTGAAAATCTTTTACAAACCATTTGACTTATATAAACCTATTAACTACATATATTCTAATTATACTACGAAAGACTAAAAAAAATTAAGACATAATTAGACTCTCCTTTTTATGTTTTTCCTATTTTTTACAAGCTTGAAGAATGATGCATGGAGAATAGCAAGGTGACTAATAGATTCACAAGAATTACGAGGGTGTGAGAAATTTGCAACATTTGAAATATATACAATGATGGTCAGAACCATCATTGAAAGATTAAACTTAATTAAAAATTATCATTTGACACTTTATTTTGGGATTTTTTAAGGAGATGCATTAAAAAATGGTTAAATATGTTTTTGGTCCCTTAACTTTTGGTAAAAATTGAAAGTTGTCTCTCTTTGAAACTATAGTCCAATTTAGTCTCCAAAATTACAAAATGCATGAATTTAGTTCTTTTAACAAAATTTTGTTAAGTTTATTTGACATTTAAAACATGTATCATGATAGCATTTGAGTTGTTTAGACTGTTTGATACATTTCCGCTTTAATATTAGTTAAGAAACGTGTTTAAAACATCAAATAAACTTAACAAAATTTAATTAAAAAGATTAAATCTACACATTTATAGAAATGAATGACTAAATTGGTCCGAATTTTAAAAAAAAAATTAATTCTAATTTTCACTAAAATTTTAGAAATCAAATTCATATTTAACCTTATGGAAGAAATTTAACCTCGATTAAAAGACTGTGACAACATCTTAACCCACAAGACTATGTATTCGTAGATTTTTTTTTTTTATATGTTACTATTTTTTTATAATGTAAATTTTTCAACTTTGACACGCCAGTTTTTTTTATCATAAAAAGGTGCTGATGATTTTTTTTTTACCTAATGTAAATTTGAGTTTCATAATAACATAATATATATTTTAAAATATTTCATCAAAAATAGTAAATTATGTAGCAATTATTTTTACTAAGCTACAAATTATTACATATGATGAATTTATTATTTTTTATTATAATTATTTTAAAATTATGTTAAGAATAATTTATGCATAAATCATAAATAAATTGTGCGCACTTGTTCAACTTATATTTTGATTTTTTTTTCACTTCATTCTTTATTCTTGTAATCTCTTTTTTTTCTTCTCTTAAAGCTATATAACTATAACTTTTCTTATTGAGTCAAGTAATACATTTTTATCACTCATAAACAAGAATGAATATGACTCAATAACAATATACCACTTACTCATAAATCATAATGTCCAATCTTATAAACTTAAAATTACATTATTTTTTAATATAAAGTTTATTATTAATATTAGAAATCATATATTATATTTAAATAATCATGTATTATATATATGTATTTCAAGTTATTATGTAAACATGTTGGTCAAATTTAGCATTTTCTAAATCTAAAATATGATAATTTTTTTATTAAATTATTGAAAAAAAATCTAAGTCTAACTTTTTTAAGTAAATAAACAAGACCCCAACTGACTGTTTAATATATTATTAAATATCTCTAACTCTAAATTTTTAGTCCGGTCGTAGACCTTAGATAATAATAATTTTTTAAATTAAAAAAAAAAAGAACTTGTAAAAATTACAACCTTTTAGATACTTCTAAAATAAAATCTAGCATTGTTGTCTGAAGTTAATACTATTGTTGTCTGAAGTTAATACTTTTTTGACTGGTGGGTAACTAAAACAAAAGCTAGTGGGCCTACTGTTAGATAGAGTCATCTCTCTCTCCAATCCCGATATTCCAACAAAGACAAATCTCCGCTTCATTAGTAACTAAATCTTGGTCGCAAATACTGACAACGACCCAAGTCGGTCCAAACCACATTTACCATATTACCTAAACCTAGAGACAAATCCTCAGATCAACTAACTCATTTGATTTTTTTTCTTTTAAGTTCTTACAGGAAAAAAAAAATACCTATTAAGATAAATTAAAAAAAAACTATGAACCACTTAAAGAATTAATACAAGAGTTTTTTAATTAAAAATTGTGATAAAATTACATTGAAATATTTTTTTTCACTCATTATTAAGAGTAAAACATTGATTAAAAATGTTGGATATAGTAATCATTCTCCCTTAATCAAATCATTGATATTACGTCATGGATAAACATTAGTGATACATACTCTTCTCTCATTTGTTCATGTCCAACAAGTCCTAAAAAAGAAAACAGGATAATAAGAAATTCAGGCTTTTCCACCAGAATTTGTGGATAAAAGAAACTGAAAAAAATTCCAATTTGTATTTCATTCTATTCCCGAAACAATGAAAAGTTTGGACATTTAAAGAAAAAACTAGTCTGTCCAAATACTAAATTCTTGTCTCCGGACAAATTTGCCTAGCAACACAATGTATCATCAAAATTTTCTGTAATCCACAGCAATAGCAAGTGTTTTTATAACTTGATTATAACCTGCTAGCATGGCCTACTTTTCATGCTTTAAGCATGAAACTGCTTAAATCTCTGTCTTATTCATCCAAGACGCACTCTCATTGAGTGTGTTACCAACTGCCTACAAGACCACACTAAACTCTTATTCAACCAAACCAAATCAACTTTGGTGAAAGGGATAATAAATTGAAATTTCATGACTTGAAAATCCCATCAAGAGGGTCAGAAATTTTCATCCTCTTAGAATTTGGAGTATCAACCCAATAATCTGTAGATAATCCAACTGTTAACTCATCACATATAGAGATGAAGCATGCAGCATCCAGCACACCAATAGGGCTTTGAGGTACCAATGGTGCCAAGTTGTTGCCCAAATTAGTAGAAGCTTGGATCAAGGGCAAGTCTCTAATCAATTCAAGACACTTCAAAATTCTTTCCTGCAAAATGAAAACCTCATAAGTTCATAACTCGGCATAAATAATTTGTAAATGAAGATGATAGATATCAAACACCAATGATCATATTATTACCTTTCCTACACTGACAAAACATGTTAAGGCTTCATCAATCTCTTCTGCTTGCAGTTTTCTTGACACAGAAATTGCCACTGCTGCAGCAATTTCAGAAGGCTTGAATTCCAAGAAATTGATACCTACAAAGATTTTTCCCAACAATCACTGCATTGTTCCTCAAGTGCATGCAATAAAAACTAAACATACTAACAGAGTGGAGAGAATATATACATCTAATTATGTCAAGAATGAGCCCAACTGATCTCAGAATGGATGACTTTACTAGAAGTTGGTCACAGGTGATCTTCTTGATGAAGTAGTCTACGAAGGAAAACGGAGTTAAAGCTTGCATTTTCCATTTCAATGTGCTTAATACCAGTAGTTCCATTCTTTGAATGGTTTTAGCTTCAAATAGAAACTTAGGTTCTCCAACCTACCAATCCCAAACAAAAGTGATAAAATCAGAGAAAAATGTACATAACAAAAGTATATTTTACAATCTTTGTGTAAAATTCTTCTGTACCTGTATATCTATACAGGAAGGCACTTTAATCTCATCGATTTTAGCAGCAATTGACAGACATGCCACAGCTAACAATTGTGCACTCCAATTGCTGTCTCCCTGATCAGCAAAGAGAACTTAGAGTGTCAAAAAAGATCAGAAAACATAAACGCAAAATTACACTAGTATGATTATAGTATTTGATCTTACTGGTAATTCATACAGCGATAGGAACCGATCCAAGTAATTCACAGATAGACATAAGCTAGAGGGTCCAAAATCATAGTGTGCATGAGCCTGTTAACATTGGACAAAGTAAAGTTTAGTGAGAGTTACCAATCTGAATGGTTCACACATAAAAATAAGCTCCAGGGTTAACATAGTTATAAATCTAAAAGCAGATCACACAGCTTCAACTTGTAATGAGTCGAACATGATCAAAATCTCAATAGAATGAGAAGAACAGAGATGCAAATATAAGGAATTTTGAAATGAATTTGGCCTTGCAAAACCAGTGTAGGGATAAGTGGTACAGCTACTAATACCCACTTGGAATGTCATGGAACTTGTGAAAATAAAGAAAATTCCAATACAAGAGCAGATTGAAATCCAACAAGATAGCCATAAATTGCAAAGAAATTTATACTAGAATGCAAAATTTAATCTTTAGATGCTAAAACCCCATTAAATACACTTGAACCACCAAGGTAAACGATCCAAGTAAACCAAAAAAATTACAGGGGATTCAGTTTTATCTTTCATTGAATGAAAAGAAAAGCGGCTAGGTTTAAAGCAATTATTCTCCATGAATCAAAGAATCAAGAATCAAGAATCAAGAACCCCCATTTGGAGAAAATCAATGAACCAACCTTCCAAATCCAATCAAGAGCCTGGCTCCTAACACTCAAGTCCAAGTCCCCACCGAGCAGCCTCTCGAGGTAATCATCCCGGGGCAAATGTTCCCTCTCCTTCCCAATCAAACCCAAAACAATTTCATCACTCAGTACAGGAGAATCCAACACATGTTCCGATCCAAGATTGTCCTCAATCAGACATTGATTGTTAAAGTTAGGATTTTTGTGGTCCCAGGAAGGAGACTCATCTGCAACATTACATTCAAAATCATCAAAGCACATGTCATTGTTTTCCAGACACAGAAGGCTTGAGGTTGCAGGGTCAATGGTCTCTTCCATTGATAGACCTCAAAAATGGTATAAAAAAAAAACCAAGAAAAACTAGTGTTTCACTAGCTGGATTAAATGAAGAAAGGTTTATGCAGCATTTTGTTAAGAGCGAGAAATCGGTAGGAAAGAACAGTGCAGAGAGTTGAGGATTGAGAGTAGTGTAAAGTGGAGGATGTAAGAGGAGGGTGGGGAAGGGGACAACGTTTTTGTAGGAAACTGGGCATGTGGCTTAGGTTAAAGACTTAAAAGGGTATAGAAGAGTAATATTTGTGAAGCCGCCAGATTCTATTGGTCCATACGTGTAATTGTGGGTCTGATCTGGTCTGGTCAAGTAAAACAAAATAAATAAGTAAACAATATCAAAATCTTAAACCATTACCAAAATTGTTTCATTTTTCTACTTCCATAATACAAAATATCAAACAAGGTTTCTCTTTTGTGTAAAAAAACACAATTATTTTCTTTATTTATCTGGGTACTTCTTTTTGACTCAATAATTTGGCTAAACAAATTATGAGTATGTTGAAAATAAGTGATAAAACAAATTAATTTTAATATTCTTAAATGAAGTATTGACTTTATATTTTGAAAAATAAAATAACTAATTATTATTTTGTTCTTATATTATACATCTCTATACTTTATTGTTTTGACCCTACATGTAAAAATGATAAATTTTTATATCAAATTTAATGTGTTTGGTTTGCTATGTTCTTGTCTTTATAACTTTTGACCAGTGTAACATCACTGAAATATATATATATATATATATATATATATATATATATATATATATATATATATATATATATATATTAAAGGTGATGGAATAAATTTTTTTTACAGAATAGAAGAGGGAGAGAGAGAAACCATGATGTACTCTCATACTTGTATTTTCATTACTCAAACATGTATTCATATGCAGATAGTTTAACCCAATGATTGAAAGAAACTCTTTTGTTTACATTATTAAATTCTAAAATTATTTTGATGAACGGCTCATGTTTAGTTTGATGATTTTTTTTTTTACCACATTTCTTCATCGTATTAATATAATGCAACTACATACATACATACACACATATATATATATATATATATATATATATATATATATTTTTTAAATTATTTGCTTATTGATACATGCAATAGAAACACTCTAAAATAAGATGATGAAATAGGTTGGATTATAGGAATTCTCCAAACAAAATATGACAAAGTAGACTAGTTGATTTTCAGATAGCTAAAATGTCTTCTCCTATCAATCCAATGGGTCTTGCAACGTTGAGTTACCTACAAAAGAATATAGTGTTCGTGAAAAAAAAATGAATTCGACTAATTGAAGTTTATTTTTTTATTATTAATATTAAGACTTTTTAAGTCGACCCAATCTATTAAAAACATTAGTACAAAATAAATAGTATTTTGTTGACTATTCAAACACCATAGTATTACTTTTATTAATAAAATATATAGTGATCTATCAATTTTACTGGCACTATATAATTTTTTATTTATTATTAAGTATATACAGTTTTTTTTGGACTTTATTAACACTGTATACCATGTGTTATTATAAAATATATATATATATATATATATATATATATATATATATATATATATATATAGAGTTTTTCTTGTCTTCTATTATTACTAAATATATAGGATTTGCATGGGCTTTCCTGACAAAGCTATAGCATTTTTATATTTTTTTTATTACAAAAATATATAATTTTGCATGCCCATACTTTATATTTATAATAATTATATTTCTTTTATTAAATAGAAGATTTTGTGTAATTTAATTGATGTTATATTATTTTATTACTATTATTATTTCTGTTGAACGCCTTCTTAGTATCTCTTTTCTCTTTACACTTGAGCCTCTAATTGCATGGTTAGGATTTTCATTTTAAAAGCTTATGTGTGGTTTGGATTTTTGGCTGTCTTTGATTTGAACGTTAACCTTATGGTCCTATCAAAAAATAAATAAATAAATAACGTTCGTATATTTCTCAACTACTGACTCCCACTAAGAAAACATTACTCACAAATATTGTGGTTAAAGAATTGAATACATTGTATACGTTATGCCTTGTTTTATATTAAAGACTCAAACTTTGTCTTTGTGATTGGTAACATGTTCATTTGAATTTTGCAAAAATAAATGTTTGATATATTGCATTGTTCATGGACTAATATCCATTTATAGAAGGTGGAACTTCTTTATTCAATGTACAAATGGTAAATATAAAAGATTTAATTAAATTTTAATTTTCTTATAAATTTGGATATTGTTAATTGAATTTTTAATAATGTTTTGATCTATTGTTAATACTAAATTGATATTTCTTTTTTATATTTTAAGTGGATGATGTAATTGTTATTTTGTTATGTCATCTTATTTGTTTTCTTGTATTAAAAAATATGAAATGATTAATATAAAATAATATTTTCATTAATATAAAACTACAAATGATTTTGTTGCTTGATTGAAAATCTGTTGAATAATAAGATTATCATGTTGTTATCACCTACAACAATAAATAGAGGATTGTTGTTATCACCACTATTGATGTAGGTGAGGATGATAATCCCTTATTAATCCCTTATTATTTAACATGTATTTAATAAAAATAATAAAACTCAATTATTTTATATTAAACACAAAAATATTATATTATTCAACACATGGAGATAAGTAAGGAAAATGATTAAAAAGATAACTCAAAATAATAATATATATATATATATATATATATAAAAAAAAAAAAAAAAAAAAAAAATAAAAAAAAATAAAAATATATATATATATATATATATATATATATATATATATATATATATATATATATAATCAATAAAAACTCAATTGAAGGTACTTATATGACAATATAAAAACATATAAGGATATTTGACAAAAATATATCATTGATTGCATTTAAATATCCTTTATTATTTAACACTTCTTTATTTATTTCAATATTAAATGATTCTTTCAAAAAAATTATTCTAACTTATCTTTTTTATGGTTGTGGACCACTTCTTAAATTTATTTACTTCAATATGCATTCACAAATATTAATTCCCAAAAGTAGACCATAGGAAAAAAGTGTTTTCCTAACAAACGAAATTGCATGGTGCTTTTGGATTTTGATTGCCAAAATATTGCTGGAAATTGGTAGCAAGTTTGTTTTTTTTTAATTTAAAAAGTTAAATAGTTTTTTTTAAATGTTTCTTTATTAAAATTTTTATATAGATCGATTTATTAAAAATTGTATATTGTTTTTTTAAAATTTTGAAATTAAAAAAAAAAGAGTAGAAAAAGTAAAAAATAGTTATATGTATGTAAGATGAAATAATTTTTATATGGGTTAAGCATGTTTTTAGTCCCTGAACTTTGCTCAAAAATTGGAATTCGTCCCTGTTTGAAACTTTGATAAATTTTGGTCCCTAAACTTTAAAAATGAATTAATATAGTCCTTTTAACCCAATTTTGTTAACTTTCTTTTTAGGTTTCGAACGCATTTTTTAGTAATATTGAGTCGAGAATGTGTCAAACTGTGTAAACAACTCCAATATTAACATGAAACACATTTCACATGTTGAAAAAAGTCAATGTAATTGAGATAAAAGAACTATATTCATTCATTTTTAAAGTTTAGGGACCAAAATTTATCAAAGTTTCGACCAAGAACGAATTTCAATTTTTGGTCAAAGTTCAGGGACTAAAAACATACTTAACCCATTTTATATTTATTGTTGGAATTTGTAAAATTAAATTTTTGAAATGTTTTTATTTTGTTTTTGAATTATTGAAGTATAGGATATGGAAAAAAAATAAGAAATGGAAAATGCATAAGTGTAATGTAATTTACTAATATGAATTTAAATTGTTGTAATTTATTAAGTTAGTAATTTATTTAATTTATAGGTTATTAAAATTATAGTTTAAAAATAAATAAAAAATAATAGAGAGAGAAAATGTTGTTTAATTAAAAAATTGTAAATTGTAAATTTATTTAAGATAATTGATTTTAATTAAAGTTGAAAATGTATATTATACGTTTAAAGAATAATTTGTAGTGAAATAACTTGAAAACTAAATGGAAATATATTTAAGATCGCAATGAAAATTGATAATAATTCATAAAGTAAATAGATATAATAGAGTTGACATAATTAAAAATGAAATTAAAAAATAAATAATATTTTTTTTCTAAATTTTATTCTTTTTTTTTTGTTCATATAACTTCTAAGTGTGATATCTTCACATTGTTCGGCAGGTGTTGATGAGTGTATATTTCTTATTTGGATGAAAAATTCAATGTTTTTTCAAATTTGGGGACGTAGAACAGATCAATCTATTCATAAATATTTCACCAATCAAAATAAACACCATGTGATTTCTTTTTCTAGGAAAACGATTTTTCCACATCATAGTAATAAGGTCTATTTTGGGAATTAATGTTTGTGGAGGTCTATTTAAGTCAATAAATTTAAGAAGTGGTCCATAATAGGAAAAGAAAACAATTCTAACCATGTTGGAATCATGTATTTCCTAATTAAAAACCATAGGTTTGGACATTGTTTCTCAAGGTTAATTTGATTTCTAAGAATATACATCTTACCATATCTACATTAAGATTAATTGTGATTCAACTTTGATCACATGTTTTGTTTAAAGTCAATTACTCATATCATTGATGGATCGTCTAACATGAAGAGCACGTATGGAAGGTTTTGCTAACCGTAACTCTATTAAATAAAATACATGTTAGAAGGTTTATAACTAGACTAAAGATTACTTTAATTACTCATTCATATTGAATATTGAAACTTTCCATTGAGAGATAATCTAATGTATATTTAGGCAATTATTAGATTGTCTAGGTCTTAATAACTTCCCTTTTTTTATAGAATAATACATAGATAAACACAAAATGGAATTAGATCAATACATATACTAGTAGCTCGCAAATTAGAGTAAGAGATTAGACAAGAAAATGCACAACATATACATAAAAGACTTATGGTATAAAATATAACAAAATGTTATGTCATCTTATATGTTGGAATTCAAAACATAATTCCCCTATTTTTGTCAATAACAATAAAGGTTCAAAAAATAGTTTCCTATCATGGTTGCAGTTGCATAGGTTGATATTCAATGTCGTTCTTAAAATAAATACTATAAGTTTCTATAAAATTTAGTAATATAGAGCATAACTTAGGTTGACTCGCAAGAATAAAAACAAAGATTCAAGAACCAAACCATTCCTCTTATCTTAGTTCTCTAAAAAAATCAAATACAAGTTTGAACAATTAACCAAATCAATTAAAATACGTATATGAATCAAATCAAAGTATCATTTAATTTGTTTATCTAATCAAAATTTTCATTTGATTCCTAATTTGAATTCTAAAAATGGAAATCATAAAATGAAAATATGATATTAGAGAGAAGAAGTTTAAAGTATTAAATGATCGATGTAAAACACAATTTGGATTGTTTAATCTTGATTTTATTAATTGATCCTCAACAATTAGTTTTCCATGAGTGAAGAACAAATAATGCAAATGAAAGAAGAAGAAAAGAGAAATTCGAAGATCGAGAGAAAAGGAAATTAAGAGAAAAATTTTGAAACTAAAAACTAAATAATATATTTTTGAAATGCAAACTTAGGGATAAAAAAAGATATAAAGGTTTATTTCCTTTAGAAGAATTACTTATCAAAAGTCTTGCAACACTTTAACACACAAAATTATAAGAAAATTTTTACCCCATTTCCTGTCAATTGTAAGTAGTCTTAGGAATGAATTAGAGAAGATGAAAATGTTTAAAGTCCTATAAACATCAGTGATAAAAAGACTTATGCATGTCATGATTTGTAAAGACTAAACATTGCACAAGTAGCGAAAGCGATTAGTAGGTTTGTGACATATCCTAGTTGAGAGCATTAAAGTAGTATTAAGATTATCCTTAGCTACATTGAAAGAACCTTGAGTGTTCATTATGTTTTAGATTATTAAAATTAGTTGTCCACAACTATGTTGATTCAAATGTTTGATATTGATTAAAAGAGATAAAAGTCTTTTATCTCTCATCACAACTTCAATTATACACTTGCTTTTTTCTTTTAGTGATCTCCTTCAAATGATGTATTACAATTCATGAAACATAAACCTTAATTTTATTGAATTAAATTGTTTCAGGACACATATTTGATTATATATGTTTCTCTTCATATTTTTACTTTTTACTTCTTGCCATATTAAAATGTGTGACTATCAATTTTCATTGCTTAATTTAAATATTCTTTCTTTATTAAATAACTTTAAAATGTTATCTCCTCTTCTCTTTTTAGTTTTTAGTTTCGTTTCATTTAAAGAACTCTTTTATTATTATACACATGTTTTATTCTCTTTTTCAATAATTCAACTCATGCATCATCTACCAAATTCACTCAAACCGCACACCTTAATGTGTGCAAAAATAATATATACATTTGTAGTTGTTGTAAATTTTAATTATGGTTTACTCATTTTTAAATTTATGTAGCTATAATTTCTTTTTTAAAATTTGATATTGCAAAATAAAATGTGTGTTCTTTTGACCTTAAATAATTATAGTATCATGTTTTATTTGATGTGTTTTTTATTTTTTATAATAAAATAATTTAATTAATATATATATATATATATATATATATATATATATATATATATATATATATATATATGTGTGTGTA
>Ga0214542_1000826_pt1 | contig 59711 bp, 31 predicted proteins | sample CNSS1metaG_FD_160096 | JGI IMG/M metagenome (GOLD analysis project Ga0214542, IMG submission 160096) | Root nodule microbial communities from cowpea collected in UCLA plant growth center, Los Angeles, California, USA - CNSS1 | ecosystem: Host-associated > Plants > Roots > Nodule | place: USA...
ATGAATCAATTTAGTTTATCAATTTCTATTTGATAGTGCTATAATTTTTTATATATTTTAAATTATCATGAAAAAATAATTTTATCGAATTATGAAAGTATAAGAAATATTAAAAAAGAATAAATAACTAAATATTAAAATTACATCATTTGATAATGACGTAATTAATCTCAGAATAAATTGTAATTAATTAAATTGGTGACATTTAAAAATGTCATAATATAATGATAATAGTGTCAGTTTAAAGCGTCGTTTTTCACATTATATTTGTCATTCAGTAAAAATATTATGTCAGCTTTAACTGACGCTTTTTGCCTCTTTAAATCGCCACTTTATACGTTGTATACAATGACGGTTGTTGCGGCGGTTCATCTATAACCGCCGTATTATACTTTGTGACGGCAAGAATTACGACATTTCAGGAAACTGTCGCTCAAGTAAATAACGACAGTTAAAAATGACGTAAATTACAAAAATAAACGTCGGTATTTACATGTTTTTTTGTAGTGTCCTAAGTATTAGTAAAATTATATCATCCATACATTTATCGATACAAACCCTAAGAAGAAGGTGACTCGTCAACTAGGAAAACAATTTGGCACATCGATTTTACAAAAACCTCTTCATAACTTTAATTGCTTGTTGTGGCCAATTCAACAATCTAGGTCTTGAGGGTTAATAAGTGTCATATAAGTAAAGGAAGCAATTGACATATGAAACATAAAATTTAGACAAAGTTAAATCTATTTATTTGTTTCAAGTCATGGAAAGATAACGAGAGACAATGATTCCAACAAGAAGTGCACAAGAAGAAAAGGAGGCCTATAAAATGAAAATAAAAAACCAAAACATGTAAGAAAAGAGATAAAGATAAACATCACAATAACATACAAATAACTATTTAAAAAGATATAGAACCAAAAGATAAGACAAAATATAAACAAGAACAATTCAAGAACAAGACATCAAATCAAAAAGAGAATACGAGATTTAGAAGATGAAAGAAATGATGCACCACTTCAAAGGTCATCCTCCTCTAAGATAAGTGTCATAAGATGAATTACCACTTGACTCCTATGAACCAAAGTAAAAATCTAAAGAAACTTGATCAGTCTTACAAGAACAAACACATAAGATATTTATCTAATTCTCATAAACTCAAAAGTAATGTATACAATGGAAGGGATAAGGGGTGGATTTATATTGCTACCCAAGGACACATTTGATTGAGAATTTCAAATACAATGTGAAGTCAAATAAAATTTAAAATTCAAATAGATTTAGATCAATGGATAAAAGTGGTTTAGGCTTCCCAGGCTTGAGTTACACCTCTCATGCGAGTTTCATACTTCTCATGTCTAGTCTTCTCCCTTAAATTTATATTACATTGAACAAGATTCGTTTAGGGTCCAAGTGATTTTGGTTGACTTCAAAATACTCCTTTCTTTCTTATCTTCTAACGTCCACATCCTTTAGCCTTATTAGGCATAACAAACCCAACTATAAGTTAGAAAATACTATTGCACTTACTTTACAATTAAAATGTAAAGATAAATCTTATATATTATGAGTCCAAGAAATGAAAAATAAAGAAACTAAATAATTATTTTTTTATTAAGAATGTATTTTGTTGTCATGCTCCTTGTTATCTCCCTTGGAATGTTGTGTCCTTTCTATTTTCCCTTACTTTCATCCATACACTCATTGAGGGCCCCTTAGACTTCTTCAATTTTTTCTTTGAGAGACACAACATTTTACTTAATAATCTCTGACATTTTTTTCAACCATCATCGTGGGCTGCAAATCTTAACTTTCCTTTTTCACATCTTACATGTTCTTCTTGGCACGAGACCCTTGATTTTCCAACACCTCATTCTCATTTTCCTTGGCTAACATAGTGAACTCGTTATTCACCACTACCTTTTCTAAATCTAGTATATGACTCAAAGGTTTTGCATAATCAGTGTTGTGACTTTTTAATTATACATGATGGATATACACCTCACTATCATTATCTCAAGCGAACTGAAGAAACCAACAACGCCCCATAATCAGTGTTGTGACTTTTTAATTGTACATGATGGCTATACACCTCACTATCATTATCTCAAGCGAACTGAAGAAACCAACAACGCCCCAAACCTTTAAGAGTTCGACACAAAAAGGACATGGAAACCTAGAGTCCCAATATTGACATGAGTAGATTACATATTGATGTGCCACAATGGACTGGTGTTGGGAGCTTTGATTGAAACATTATCTACTCAAGTCAAGGTATCTTACTTGCTTTCGATGACAAAGGTGGGAGACTCATTTAGGTAGTTGAATCCAATGTAGAAAGGTGACCACATTAGTTTTGCTTTTCTCTATGACCTCTGAAAATCCACTGATGGATTACTTTCTAATAGGTAAGGCTTGACTTTGCACAAAGTTGCATATAATCAAAGTCTTTTTTCCATGAAATATACATAAAAGATGATAGATTAAAGCAAGAAAAAGCATCTAACATAAAAAAATCATTACAAAAAAAAAAAAAAATATATATATATATATATATATATATATATATATATATATTAGATCCTCGATATATGGAATGGTAAGGAGATCTCAACTACTTAACAAACAAGGAAGTTCTTTAATTACCTTGATATCTATCCTATCGTCAACTGATAATAAATACTTGACTCTATATTTAAATTTATCTAACCTTTGCCAATAAATAGGAAACTAAGGTATTTTACTTGAGTACATGAACATAGTGTTATTTACATCCTTTATTAAACATTCCATCTTTAAGAACTTAATTTTGAAATTTTTAAACGAAAATGAAGGACCATATTGAGCTCCTTATAAAGAAACCCAACTAATAAAACCATGTTTGAGTTAATAAAAACACATAAAATTATTAATGCTCATAATGGAAGGGAATTAGCATAAGGTATGAAATAACATTCATTCATCAACATCTTACATTTGAAACTAGACAAAGGAAATAAAACTTATAGATCCTTGAAGAAATATTCATTTAAAAGATGAAGTCATCATTATCAACTATAGGTTTTTTATACAGAGAAATCTTGACAACTCTTTCATTCTAACAAATGTTGAAGGATTTATAAAACTCTTCAACTAATTCTTTCGAAATATACTCAGAAGAATAAATTCATTAAGTACCTAGTGATACTTAAAATTCAAGATAAGGGAAACTTGTCTTTTTGTTTCTCGCTAAGGGTACTTGTCTCCACTTGACATATACCCTATTGGCTGTATACTTTTCACCCATTTGGAGTTTACTTGTGACAAAGACAAGTTTAGTCATCATCATTGGAGAAGCTTCATTGACAACTACGTCACTAGTAAGAGGAGAGACAAAAACCTTCGTAAATTCTCCCCAATTCAACTATCAAAGAAAGATTATTTTCTAATGTCGAAAACCTCCCCACCAACAAAGGGGAACCACCAAGAAAATTAGAAAAATAAAAATACATGGTGAGAAGAAGTGTAACTAGTTTAAATGGATGAGAATTCAATCCATTTTATGAAAATAAGATGTGTATAACAAAAAACAAAACATTTACTACTTGTGTTGTGAATTTTGAGGACTTTTAAAACTCCTTATTAAGGAGCATCAAAGGTGCATTCCTTTGTTAGTTTTGAAATGGTGAGTTTAGCCAAGAAGGGGGTTGAATTGGCTTTATAAAACTTTTTCGAAAGCTTAAACCTTTGCATTCTTACATTGGGAGACCCTAGGATATCCCACATTTCCTTTGCACTTGTTCCTTCATGTGTAACCTCTAGGACATCCCACATTTCTTTTGCATTCTTACATTGGGAGACCCTAAAAAATTCATCCATACTCAAAGATGAAGTGATGATGTTCTTGGCATTGCAATCATATTGAGCTCTTCTCCTTTCTTCATCAGTCCATTCACTCAAAGGCTTGTCCACCTGCTTATTTTCAACAACACATTTAGGAGTATATGGTTCATTAACTATTGCATCCCAAATTCCTTTGTCTATAGATTCAATAAAAAATTGCATCCTTATTTTCCAAAACTAATAGTTTAGGCCACAAAACATAGGTGGTCTATGTATAGAGGCACCTTCAGCAAAAGGGAGTTTACTTTCAGCCATTTCAAAAGATTTTTTATCAAACTTGAATACCTTTCAAGAACCTTGCTCTAGATACCAATTGTTAGTTTTGAAATGGTGAGTTTAGCCAAGAAGGGGGGTTGAATTGGCTTTATAAAACTTTTTCGAAAGCTTAAACCTCTTTTCAATTGAATCTAATGGACTAGAAAGTTTGGATGTAAATGCAGCAAACCAGTACACTTTCAGTCGATTAAAATATAAAATAGCAGACTAAATTTTTCTTAATGCTATGAAACAGTCGATTAAAAGGACAAATCAGTCGGCTAAAATACTGGAGAATTATACAGAATTTGCGAATTCAACTCAAACAACAATCTTTTACATACAAGACTTGTTCCAATCAGTATTTATAATAAGTATAGAGCCTCAGATTACACAAGAACACATTAAATCACACCAAGATCAAATTGTTTAGTTTTCTTGAGTTTTTAAAGAGTTTCAAAGAGAGTGAGATAGGAAAAGAAGAATGCACAGTTGTTTTTATACTGGTTCATTCAATCACAGAGCTACATCCAGTTTACCAGGACAACTTGAGCCTGGTTTCCACTATATTCACAAGTTTTACAAATCACACACCAAGATTACACTTTTGAACAACAAAACTCACAAGATTTTTTACTCACACAAAAATCTAGACAAACACCCTACAAGAATCACACTTGTAGACCTGAAATCACATCAGGCAAACCAACCAGAGGCACAAGAACATCCAAACCTGATGGTGGCTGTCTCTAGCCAACCATACATGTGTTCTTAAAGCTACTTAAAAGCCAAAATGCCTCCAAGATCAACCAAGATCTTCAAAACACGAGTTACAACTGTGTATTACACAGAGAGAGAGAGAGAGAGAGCTTCCCAGAGATGAATGACAGTTTCGTTCTCAAAAACTCAAAATCGCACTTCTGCTCGTGAAAAAACAACTTATATAGTCTGATTTAAGTGAAAACAGTCGATTGAATTTTTCGTACAATCAATTGATTTCACCTGAGTTAAGTGAAATCAGTCGATTGAAAAATAATTCAATTGACTGAATGCATTCATACCAAAAACTATATACAACAAGCCTTTTAATCTGTTAAAACTCATTTTAACATATTAAAAGAGACACACTAAGGCACACAAGACATCTAACCTATTTCATATAGCCTACCAACAAGATATAACACTAACACATTACATTTAACATGTTATTTACAGATTTAACACACTAAAACATAATCTTCAAAAGGATCTTCATCAAACACCTATGATCTTTATGCACATGACTTTATCAATTCTTTGCTTCAAGCTTGCTTGTGCCAACATCCTTCACATGTCTACTCATACAAACTAGCACTAAAATGCATATTCTATGTTGATTGTTCATAAATGCAAAGATTTTTCATACACTTGACAAAATAAAATTGTTGTATTTACACATATCGAAAGACATACATAAGTAAATAAAATTTGCATAATGATAGAACTCGATCTTAAAAATTTGACCCTCGTCAATCATAAAAGCTTGACCATCAATAACCAAGTCAATCTTACCAGACTCATTCATCCTCATAAACGAGAACTAATCAACCACTTATGCAAACAAATCATTTACTTAACTTCTACGCTTTAGAGGCTTGTGTACCTACCTTCCTTTGAAATACTCGGATAGCATAGCATTTCTATCACCATAATTATTGGAATTGAATCTAGTAGTCTAGTACTTAACAACCCAATCAGTTGAGTGATGCATAAAGAGTACATATAAGAAAATTGAATACATTAATGCGTTCAAATTCATTTATGAAGGCTATGAATACACATCATTATTGAACCATATGACTCTGTATATATGTCATATATTGAGAACAAAGTGATGGACATGTTTGAACTTCATAATTATGAGTGCGACATATCTTTATTTATATGCAAGGTCGAAGTTGGACATGTGAAATGTATCTATAAAATAGAATCAGTCAAAATGCGAAAATTTCTCATAAGCAAGTTGATATCTTTAGAGTCATGAATGACAACTATCCTTAATGAGGATCGTGTACAACGAGACCTTGTCTACACGATGCTAACTTAGGATAAGGAACCTCAATTCACCTTGTCTTGTTCAACAAGCTTTACTACTAGAAAGAGAGATATACTTTGAATGTTTTTCGTTCAAAGATATCAAACTTCTTTAGCTATAACAATTACTAAAAACAATAAATTCTACTTTTACTTTTACTCGTATTATTACCATTTAAATTCTTTTATTGATTTGAGTATCAAAGAGTTTTTTAAAGATAAATATTAATTTCTTCTTCCACATAACAACCAAAATAATTCATTAGTATGAAAAAAAGATATCATTTATTTTACGTTCAATCACACTTTTTTTTTTATAAAAAAAATGATAAAATATTACGTGACAATGTCTTAATGATGTTGATTTAAAATATTATTAATTTTATTAATAACTAATATTTATTTAAAAATTATATTAATAATCCTAAATTTATCCATCTCATTATATATATATATATATATATATATATTTTTTTTTTTTTTCAAACATTTAAAAGTTATGCACTCAAATGCTCTATACTAACATGCACTTCATTTTTTTAATAGAAATTAGATTATTCTTCAGGTTCTATAATTATTGTAAGTGTATGTTTAATTTGATATTTGGAGTTTCAGATTGATTGAATGGAAGAATAAAAACTAGTTATTTCACTCTATTCTCGACCAACTAAAACACCAATATAACACATAACGCATCCTCCACTATTTTTCCCGAAAGTGAATCGTTCCTCTCCTCTAAAATAACGTCACGTGCAGCTTCTAAATCATACATACATACACATGCATTAAAACAAATCATAACACAAATCTCAAGACAAATTCAATGTCATTGTCGAATTCTTAAGAAAATAAAAATAAATTTAACTCTCTTACGATGCTGTAATATGGTTGTAGGTTAATAATAGGTTTAGTTAGAAGAACAAAAACTAACCAATGTTTATTTCGTTGACTCCTGTCTATAAAACTTTATTTTTTTCTCTTAAATTGAATTAACCACTTACATTGGGTTTGACTATTTTGCTGTGGCTTCTAACATGCATTCAATGTAAAAGCCGTTGATGATCAAAGTTTATTCTATTAATTAATTAACTCAAAGAAGAAGAAAAAAAGGCAACGTTATGGCATCATGAACTAGTAAATGACAACCGACCTTTCCCCGTTGAGGTTGACGCTGTAAATGATTGAAAAAATAGTTTAAATTTCACACAATTTTTATTATAAGACATATTTCAAAAACATATTAATCTTTTTCTATAAATTGTTGGTATTATTCTGCTACTTGCAAAAATTGAAGTTCAGATCACATGTTTTATATTTAAAGCTAAAACTGGAACATTATCGAATTTGAGTTCTAAAATACACAATAACTCAACTCATCAAAGTAATGGTCAACAATAAATAACATTTAATTCTCAAATCAGTGTAAAAAACTTGTTAGTAAAATTATTTATTACAAACTACATACAATAGAGGTATTAAATGAAAAATAAACTACGCTTTAATATTTTACCTGAAAAAGACAAGTATAGTTATCTTTTTTATAATAAAACAATAACTTTGTTAATAATAAAATAAATAGTAATTAAGTCGCATTAGTTACATATTTAAAAATAAAAATAAAAATAAAAATAATCATAATACATATATTTTAAAACATGTCATGGGCAGTGGGCCCAACCTATGAGTTCACGTAAGAAAAAAATAAAAATAAAAACAAAAACCATTTAAAACTAGTAGGAGGGGCTAGGTGGTGGTGTCAGTGCCATAACATAGCAACCATGTAAGAAGCACGCGCAGGCATGTCGCGTGAGGTATACGTGTGCTGGATGAGGAAGGTGGAAATGACTGTGAAATTGTTATTATTCTTTTAATTCAACGATTGGTTCCACTTGGTTTCGTTCAGTGTCTCACGCATTTTACTTCATTATTTATTAATTACACGAATCAACGAAACGGAACCCGAATTGAAATGTAAGTACTGCTGCTGAACTAACTCACTCGTGACTCCTGTGAAGAGTGAAAAACCATATCGTCTACGGTTTCTTTTCGTTTCGCTCACAGCTTCACCTTCTCTCTCTGTAGAGAATGGAACCGGAATCTGGAACTTCGACTTCTCGGAATCCTTCTCAGGTTAGGGTTCTTTTTTCCGTTACTCGCTATTGCAGTGTTTTCGATTTATCAAAAACTAGCGAACTGTAAATAGAGTGTGAATTTCTTGCCTTAATTCCATTCTCCTTGTTTTGCTTCAGTTTTTAATTGATTTTAAGTCAATCACTATCTGTCTCTGCTGCATAAGCCTGTTTAAATTCTTCTGTTTCGTAGCTTGAGCAATTCGAGGACGTGTTTAATTGATGTAATTTTGAAACGTTTGTTGATATTCGTGCCAAACTCCAGTTCTTTTGTTTTTCATTTTAACAGTTTAATAGGTATTTTTATTTAATTTTTTTTTCTTAGTGTTTTTCATTTATATAGGTCACTGGTTCGTTTCCCGAGTTTTCTGCTTACTTGAATTAGGAGGTGTTTAATATTTGAATTATTTATTTGGTGTTTTGTAGTTGTCCTGGGTGAATCTCTCTCGGAATCTAATATTAGCATATCAAAGCTTTGGTGTGGTGTACGGGGATCTGAGCACTTCACCTCTCTATGTGTTTACGAGCGCGTTCAGGGGAAAGTTACTGGATCACCATGATGAAGAAACAATATTTGGAACTTTCTCGTTGATTTTTTGGACCCTTACTCTGATTCCGTTGCTTAAATATGTATTCATCTTATTGAGTGCTGATGACAACGGGGAAGGTATTCAGCTGATGACTTATTTTTTGTTTTACATTTTTTTTTTCTTGTGGAAAGGTTATGAACCGTGTTAGTGTGATCTGACTATGGTTCATCTGTTATCAGGTGGGACATTTGCTCTTTATTCTCTGCTCTGCAGACATGCGAAGTTTAATTTACTCCCCAATCAACAAGCAGCTGATGAGGAGTTATCGTCCTATAAATATGGCCCCTCTTCACAGGCTGCAGCCTCTTCTCCATTGAAGAGGTTTCTAGAGAAACATAAAAGGTTAAGAACCGCCCTGCTTGTTGTGGTACTGTTTGGTGCTTGCATGGTCGTTGGTGATGGTGTGCTTACTCCAGCAATTTCAGGTACGGCGCCTGTGTTATTAAGTTTTTTTAGTATAATACTTTGGTACAAATTGCCCTTGGTTTGTGAGTGCACAACTCGTTTTGTTTGTTTATTTACATGAAGATATTAACAAGAAGCTAACCCCTGATTCTTCCTCTGCAGTTCTAGCATCAGTGTCAGGATTAAAAGTGACAGAAAAGAAATTAACAGATGGTGAGGAAAATCTCATTTGTTATTTTTTTGTTGTTCCTTATCGTTGCCTTTCTAATGTTAAGGGCATAAGTATTATATTAATAGAAATTTCCCGTTGTTTGCAGGTGAACTTGTCCTGCTTGCCTGTGTCATATTGGTTGGACTGTTTGCTCTCCAACATTGTGGCACGCACAAAGTAGCATTTATGTTTGCTCCAATTGTAATCATCTGGCTTGTATCAATATTTTCTGTTGGGCTGTATAATACAATCCATTGGAATCCACAAATAGTCCGTGCTATATCGCCATATTATATCATAAAGTTTTTTAGCAAGACTGGTAAAGAAGGTTGGGTTTCTCTTGGAGGGATACTTCTCTGCATCACTGGTATGCTAGTTCTTGATAACTTCAATGTAAATTTATTGTGATGTTATGCTGGTAATTCCATACTTCTGTTCCAACTTTACAAATTTAGTTGAGCTTTTAATTTACTAGACGCTGAGACTTTTAGAACTCAGATGCTAGAGTTCACTAACTGTTTACCTTATTCTTTTGCCCCCTCTCCAGGAACTGAAGCTATGTATGCAGATCTTGGTCATTTCACTGCTTTGTCAATAAGGGTAAGCATTTAGTTTGACTGAATTTCAAGAATCTGTCAGTATATTAGGATTTATTTTTGTTTTTGGTCTCCGAATATGTTACTATTGTTTGACTGAGCCTGTTTTTGTTGTAATATTCAATCAGGAGTATTTAGTTAGTGTTTTGTACCATCATATTATTACAGACAGCACAACACAATTGCCCGGTGTTATTTCTCTTTTCACTACAATTTCAGTTTTCAACATCAAATTGATCTCAGTTTTATAATTGATACTGTTTTTCAGGAAAGAATAATTGCATATTGTACATTTGCTATACTGGTAATTTATCATGGGATATTTTTGTTGTACCAGTGAGAAATTTCTTAATATCTGTTTCCTTGTGCAGCTTGCATTTGCGTTTGTTATATACCCATGTTTGGTAGTACAGTACATGGGCCAAGCTGCTTTCTTGTCTAAAAACCTCAACTCTGTTGATAACAGTTTTTATGACTCAATACCTGGTTAGTTGAACTTGTACGCTGACTTTTTGAAATCAACAACAGTGCTTTTAAATTAATACAAATTGTTAATGATTTTGGTTGTCCTGCAGGACCTGTGTTTTGGCCTGTTTTTGTTATTGCCACCCTTGCTGCAATTGTTGGGAGTCAAGCTGTTATAACTGCAACTTTCTCAATCATCAAGCAGTGTCATGCACTTGGTTGCTTTCCTCGAGTTAAAGTTGTACACACCTCAAAACATATATATGGACAGATTTATATCCCAGAAATCAATTGGATACTTATGATCTTAACGCTTGCCATAACCATTGGATTTCAGGACACAACCATAATTGGAAATGCATATGGTAATTTATTCCCACACAAGTCTCTCTCTCTCCACACACACTCACAGAAACACAAAGCCGTTTGTGTCGTTACACTTCATCTCTTTTCGATGCTAATCATATATCAAAATTGGCAGCGTTAGATATATTCTGATGTTGCACTCTGGTGTCAATTGGCTATACACTGTTTAAGTGCAATTATTGCCCCCAATTATGAAATTGAATTGATAATACCAACAGATCAAAAGCCAAAATAGATGCTTCATATGCACAGTTATTAGCTTGTGGTTGTGAAACCACTGTTATGAGGAAATAAAAAATCTTTTTCAATATAGAATATCTTAACGGATAGATACTACGCTCATGTCAAGTAAGCAGAAAGGTAGCATTCACTGCCCTTAGTGTTCACCTGATCATGTCTTCTACTTTGTTCATGTATTGCATGTTTGGCAAATTCAGATTTTGTTCACATCAGAACTTGTGTTTAATTTGTCATGTGGAAGTTAATTGTTTTTCTGTATTTGGTTTACAGGACTTGCTTGTATGACAGTTATGTTCGTAACTACATTTCTGATGACACTAGTCGCAATCTTTGTCTGGCAGAAAAGTGTGTTCATTGCTATAGCATTTCTTTTATTCTTTTGGGTGATAGAGGGAGTATATCTATCATCTGCATTCATCAAAGTGCCTCAGGGAGGATGGGTTCCTCTTGTCTTATCGTTCTTCTTCATGGCTGTTATGTACGTGTGGCATTATGGAACTCGTCGGAAGTATAGCTATGATCTGCACAACAAAGTTTCATTGAAATGGTTACTGGGCTTGGGCCCGAGCCTTGGCATTGTTCGTGTCCCAGGGATTGGTCTCATCTACACCGAACTAGCTACCGGAATACCTGCTATATTTTCCCATTTTGTAACAAATCTTCCTGCATTTCACAGGGTGCTGGTTTTTGTTTGTGTAAAATCGGTTCCTGTTCCATATGTTTCACCTGAAGAACGTTTCCTTATCGGGCGAGTTTGTCCCAGACCATATCGAATGTATAGGTGCATTGTCAGATATGGTTACAAGGACATTCAAAGGGATGATGGAGATTTTGAGAATCATCTTATACAGAGTATAGCAGAATTTATCCAAATGGAAGCAGTGGAACCCCAGTTTTCAAGTTCTGAAGCTTCTTCACTTGATGGGAGGATGGCTGTTATAAGTTCTAGGAACTTAGAATATACTTCAAGTTTAATCGTTTCAGAGCATGAGGATATTGGCGTGGACATATCCATCCCTAGCAGCAGATCTGTAACCCTAAGAAGTTTGCAATCGGTTTATGATGATGAAAGCCCACAAATTAGAAGGCGACGAGTAAGATTTCAGCTACCAGAAAATCCTGGCATGAATCCAGATGTCAAGGAAGAGCTTTTGGATTTAATTCAAGCCAAGGATGCTGGGGTTGCATATATCATGGGGCACTCGTATGTGAAGGCAAGGAAATCATCCTCATTCTTGAAAAAACTTGTGATTGATATTGGCTACTCATTTCTGCGGAAAAATTGCAGGGGTCCAGCTGTAGCTCTTAACATTCCTCACATTAGTCTTATCGAAGTTGGAATGATATATTATGTGTAGTTGTTAGGTCTGGGTGAAATTTACATCTTGATCCTAGTTGATGCATAGGTTCTATATTCCTTGTAGGTAATCAATTTGGCCCTACTTCTATGGAAAAATGTATCAGAGCGTCTTTTTGGGCTACGTGTTTATATTTGCTTTTGCATCTCTCCCAATGTAATTAAATAGTTGCAATAAGGTATTAGAATTTTATTTAGGAATCAGAATATTTAAATGCCTTTCTTGCGCGTCCATTTGTTGTCTGATTATCGTTTTGTCCGCAAAAGCAAAGTGAATGGTGGGTGTACTCGCAAATTTTGTTAGGAGGGTATGTTTGCGCCAGCAAAACTACCTACCTAGATTTTTAGATAAGGCCGATAGGGATGGCGGCTTCTGACTAATATTTCATGCCCTTTAAACGCACGGTATGGCTGGAGTTATCGGTCATTATGGAGCAATGCTTAAGGTTTCTATTACCTATGTTGCCACTTTGTAACCCTTTCAATAATAACTATTTAGTGAGGTCGGATATTTTTAACTCAGTTATTGTAAAGTTACGCCTAAAGATTCTTTGGGTCTTGCTTATATCACTTTTAATGGTAATTCTTCGTGACTATACCCATAAAATAGATGTCAAAGGACTAATGACAAATCAATCTTAAATATTGATGGATCTGGGTAAATAAATTCAATTTTACCGTGTTAAATTTTGTCCAAATTTTATATAGAATTTGAACTTATGATTCTATGGCTATTGTAGATTCTTGCATTTGTACTGCATTTGTACTCTGCAGCTACAACATTGGTGATACCTTTAAAGGTCATTATACTGAAGCATGCTTATCATGGAAGAAGGTACCTCTAATCAAGAGACATGTGGTTCAATGAGTTCATGTATGTTTTTATGTTGGTTATTAATTTTACATTATCGTTAATATGTAATTTTTCTAGAACTTCAACTTGTTTTATTTTATATGTAAATTGTTGTAATTAAGTAGCGAAATAATTTGTTAATGGACAAAAATTAAGAGAGGGTGAATTGGTTTATTTATAAAATTAGTACTTTTAAAATTTTTCCAAATTTTACCATTTAATTTAAATTCTCAGTTCCTTTAAATGCAACAATAGATAAAATTAAAGAGATAAAGAAGAAGATTCAGCACAAATATTTATACTGGTTCGGATCAAAAGATCCTACATCCGGTTGTTAATCTCTTTAAATAAAGAGATTAACTTGATCAGTATAAAAATCAGAGTACAATCAAATTAAAAGATTATGGAAAAGAAAACATTTCTCTTGAAGACACAAGAGATGAAGGGATACTTCCTCTAAATCACACAGAGAACCTGACCAGTTTTCCTAGCAACAGTAGTGGCACCCAATCTCCCATGAACCCCCTTAGGAAAAGTTATCTCTCCACTCACACTAGGTTCTTCAAAACTCTTTTAAGAACATTAAGAGAAACTCTTTGAATCACACCACTAGAATTCTAGTTCTCAAAAAGGTAGTTTTACAAGTGAAAAAATGAGTACTATTTAAATTCATTTGAAACCTGAGTTAAGAAGCTGAAAAGCCAAATCTAAAACTGCTAGGGATAATCAATTATCACTTATGATAATTGATTATTCAAGTGTGTTTTCTAAAAACAAAATTTTGAACATATAATCGATTATCCAAGGAGATAATTGATTATTCTAGTGGGTTTTTGAAAAATTTGAGCACAACTTAAGATAATCGATTATCCTAATGAGATAATCCCTTGTGTATGAACCACACATAGGGTAATCTATTTATAATAGAGAGAGGTACAATTAAAAAGAGTAACTGAAAATAAATTGAGTAAATAGAAGATATTGTTTGATATTGGGATTAACAATATCTTAATAATATCAAACAATATCTAACAATTATCACAATGAATTTTACAAAAATAAGAGAGTCTAGAAGGTTTAAGAACATGTTACTGATTCTAAGTCTATCTAAGCTACTTTAAAACATATTTTACTTATTTACAAGATAACTTTAAACATAAAAACACTTGTCTTCATATTGTCTTCCAATCAGCTTTTACTTTATGCTTTTGCCAAAATAAGGCTCAAATTGCAAATAAAAATCCAAATTGGCTTGTAGATATGGGAAACATTGTGCCAACATTAGGGATCAACAAAATTCAAAGTTAAAAGCATAAATGCAAAAGCAAACCGAGCAACTAAATGTGAAGGGTTTGGAGTTTCACTTCAAACAACTAGCTTTATTAGTACTTCTCAACATTGGAGAAAATTTGGTAAAATTTATTTACAGCCAAAATGAATTAATCTAAATTTGAATGAGTTTGAAACTTCGAAGTTTGTGTTTAATTGATATGTGTTAGTCAAGTACATTGGGGTTTACATATCAAGTAATTATTTAGTCAACCTTATTTATTGTGTGATTCAAATATATTGCATATTGTAGAAAAATTTGAACACTTTGGTATTCTTTGATGTTACTAGTGTTTGGATCTTTTTTTTGTTTTTGATATAATACAACACAATCCAATTGTTGCTGAATTTATTTTGTTCTATGTTGTGGTATTATAGTTGTTGGTGTGTACTTCCAAAAAATCTATTGCAAACTTGACTAATGAATAATATAGCTACAATAACACATAGGACTATATGCAATGGATAATATGTATAAAAAATTTAGTCTTATTCATGATGAACTTTTACATGTTTGGATTGCTTTCAAAAATTTGAAGCCAACATAAATATTTTGTGGAAATCTTTAAGTTTAATGGAAAGAATGCATGAAAAAAACTCAAAAGTAAATACAAGTTTTCTTATTATGATTTAGTGTTCCATATTATTTAAGCTTCAAGTTCACAAATTTGTTTGCATTTCTATTGAATGTTGTCATTTCTAAATTTATATTTTTCTTAACCTTAGAAAAAGTTGATTAGAAAACCTCCTACTCCATCAATGTTGTTTCACCATACACACCAAAGGAAGAAGGATAACACATGGGTGGATCAAAGATCAACACATGGATGTAGTCACAAAGTTAGACTTTCAAAAAAGTTATGTCTCTTTAATATTTTCTTATTATTGTTAACCCCCATTTTGTTTTAATTTTGATAAGAATAATTTACCCATACTCGTGCATGTGAAAAAGCCTCTCAATCAACATCTATTATAGAAGTGTCTTCATGTAATGCATTACAACTTTGGTGTCAAGTTGCTGAAATAAACAAAGACAAGGTATATGGGTTTAGATCTAAACTCAACCAAGGTCATTGGAGAACACTTGTATCAAAAGTCTTCTTCATCATCAATTCATGCTATGAGAGAAGAAATTGAAAATAAAAAAAAAAGTTAAAGGTGTTTAAATTGAGAGAGATGATATTTGTCAGAAAAGGTTAGTTAATGAGAAATTCTACAAAACAACAAAATGTTGCAAATGTTGACGGAGAAGATGGAAGTTCAACCTTCAATATGACCTACAACTCATCATTTTGTAGTAATTTACATTTTACTTTATTAACTTTCTCCCTGAAATTTAAAACTTTGTAATACTTTTAACATTATCTTTGCATGATGATTTTAACCTAGATACTTTAAAAATATATTTTAATGTTTATCACGAGTTAATATTATTTTGGCTAACTTTGTAAATTTTAAAATATTTCATGTTGTAAATGTGTACAAATACATATTTATCTCGATATATTATTTTTCTTAAAATTGAATTAACGTAACTGATATATTATATGCTCACTACTGGAAAAATATTTTTTAATGTCACTTTCCTAATGGTGATGTTAATAAAATGCCGTTATGTTAAAATATTTAAAACAATTATAAAATATTTGTAGTCGGTTTTTAAAACTGACGGGATATCCTAATATATTCATATAACTTTTTAATTAAGTGGTATTTTGCAAGTGCAGAGTTCATTAAGACGCTTTCATTTTGGTGTTCTTCATAGAGAGTTGATTCTCTCCTTTTTCGCAAGTCATTTCTTCTTCTGCTTTGTTGGAAGTATTTTTTTTTCTTGGAAGCCATCCTCTCTTCCCTCATAAGTCATTCTGGAAAATCATCTTCTTCTCCTTATGCAATTTTCTTTTTGTAAGTATTTTCCATTTTTCGTAAGTTGATTTCCTCTTCTCGTAGTTTATTTTTCTCTTCAAATTTGATTTTCTTTTGAAGTTCATAAACCTTATTTTCAATCACTAATATTTGTTTCGAGGCTAAGCTAAATCCAATGGTTTCCCCTACTACATCACCAGCGACTTCTCCATCTTTGCTTCCAGGTTGCTTAATTTCAATCACAATCTTTGTGATTGTGGCGCGCATCGCTTCTAGGTTTTTGTATTGATTTTTCATTTATCAGATAAGTTTAATTTCTTTTCTATTAATAGTATTGACTAGTGTTAGCATTTCCATACTCATTTCCCTGAAGATGAATGTTTTATCAATAGTATTGCGAATGCTAATAGAATCACTACGTTTGGATATGATATATAAAGAGTGTTGTTACAAATTTACTTTGAATGTTTTTAATTCATTTTAATTTTCTTCTTTTGCATTTATTATATTTACATTTGATGCACTAATAGATTTTATAGAAATGTTTAATTTTATATTATACTCATTTCTATATGAATTTAAGATGCATCGAGTAATGTCATTTTATTTTATACTGATACTTTATCCAAGTTAACTTTTGATTTCTTAGTGGGATAATGTTGGTGACCTTTGTCAAAGGCGTAGAAGTTAATATTTGTTCATTCAAAATCAACCTTATGCATCCACATTAGAACCAAAATGTGGATGCTTCATCACCCCCTCAGTTTCAGAATAAATTGTTGGGAGTTTCGTTGGCCATACTCAGCAGTTGCTTTTATTCTCTATGTCCTTTAGGTAATACTAATTAAACTGCAGTACTATTGTGTGAAATTTTCTTCTTGCATTTCCATAATTTCTTTTCTTACTTTTTATTATTGTTTGAGTAATGTTGATTGCTTTTTGTGATGCGTCATTTGACATGTAAGGCTAAAATGAATGAAGAATACCCAAGTTAAAACTCAAGGACATCTTTAATGAACACAATAGGAGCACTACAGGACAACATTTTCACTATGAAAATTTCCCATTTCATTTGTAAATTTAAGGATAAGGAATAAATTTCATGTATGTAATGTAACACACTTTACCTTGCAAGTTTATGCTCTATGTTAAAGAATCTTGAGGTCCTTGACTTGTCTGACAACAACTTCAATGACACTGATATTGCTTCTGCGCTCTTAATGGACTTTCATCTCTCAATTCTTTAAATTAGGAAAATGTCAATTGACTCCAAGATCCTCTTAGTATGTCACACTTCCTATATTTCAAATCTTCATCGTGGCTTTTGGTTGAAAATGTAAGTGTAATGAGTATCTATAGATATATCAAAGATAAGGTCTTTGGAGATTCTTGACATAGAGGTGAACCAGTTGAATGAAATATCTTGTGGCATTTGGGTTAGTTGTCCGTATTCTTTACTTAATTAAAGTAGATGAAAATATGCATGCTCCTTATTTAGTGTGTACACTGATAACTAGATGTTGTCAATTTTGTTTCTAATAGAGAAAGATGGATTTACATGGCCAACCAATTTACAAGTCCTAAAGCTGAGTTCAAACAGTTTCTCCAATGAATTTCTCTCATTTTTAATTCGGCTTCAACGTCTTAAATCCCTTGATTTAAGCTATAACCAATTAAACGGTAGTGACTTTTCGTAATAATTTTTTTAAGGGTTAAATATGTTTTTGGTCCCTTAACTTTTAGTGAGTTTTGGAATTAGTCCATTTTGAAACTTTAAACCAATTTAGTCCTTCATCTTTTGAAATACATGGATTTAGTCCTTTTAATCAAATTTTGTTAGGTTTATTTGATGTTTCGTACGCATTTCAAGATTGTATTTGAGTTGTTTATACTCTTTAACACATTTTTGCTTTAATGTTAAGTCAAATACTATTATGAAACGTGCTTGAGATGTCAAATAAACTTAACAAAATTTGATTAAAAGGACTAAATTCACGTATTTCGAAAGATGATGGACTAAATTGGTCTAAAGTTTCAAAATGGACTAATTCCAAAATTTACTGAAAGTTAAAGGATCAAAAACATATTTAACCCATTTTTTTATGGTGGTTGTATTTAGAATGTGAAATAGAGAATTCTTTTTATGTTGTATGAGCGAAGAAAGAGTAGTAGTACTCTTCTTATATGGATTAGTATAACATTCCATTCTCTATTTGTCTCTGATAGGACTATTGGCTTTAACCAGTTTGAAGATTCTTCACCTAAGTAATAACAGAATTAATAGTTTTGTTGTCCATCAAGGTATTCAAAGCAATTGATATAAAATAGTGTTTCTAGGTTGTCTTCAGAATATAGTTTTAATCGAGTAGTAAACCATGTTATTTATTTCCTTACCGTGTATAGTGTTGTATGTATTTGCTCTATCATGTTTTCCCAAATTAAATATTATTTCCTTGTTTTAGTTTCAGGCTCAAAGTCTAAGCAAATTGGATGTCCTTACTTTAGATTACAATATGATAAATGAAAGCAACCTGAGTGAATCACTACAACCTTTCTGATCCATTAGCGTGCTTTCTATAAATAAGGAATGATCCCTGTAGGAGGTAGAAATACTTTTTATTTTACTCTTCATTTGGTACGACAGGGTTTTTGATTTGCTAAAGTCCATGCTGAACCATGTGCTTGCAGTGGCCGACCAATCATCATCGTTTTTCAATATACACAGTCTTCATTCTTCACTTTGTTCATAACTTTAAAGAAGATTAAGACTACAGTTAAATTTTTTATTAATTTTTTTAGATGTATAGAGTATACTTACTGGCGGTTACAACCGTCACTAACTTTTTAAAGTTTTTAGATTTACTGGCGGTTACAATCGCCACTAACTTTTTTAAATTCTTAGACTTGCTGGCGGTTACAACTGCCACCAAAATTTTCAAATTCGTAGACTTATTGGCGGTTTTAACTGCCGTTAAGTATTTAATATAATTTTTTTAAACATAATTTAGAAGCGGTTAAAACCAAATTTAATAATTCTAGTGACGGTTATAATAAATTGACGGTAAGATGGTTTTGTGACGCTAAATTTTGTGACAGTTAATTAACTGACGGAAGAAAAAATAGTGACGGTTGTAACCGCCATTGAATAACATATTAAAGTTACGCTAAAATTTAAAATTTTAGTAGTGACTATGTATTAGTTTTATAATCTTGTTACATTAAATATTTTAATATGTTACGTATATTTTAAATATTTTTGAATGATATTATTAGTATAAAAGTTACTGATATTAAATTATTAAAAATGTTACGTATAATTGTTTATTTTTTCTGTTATATTAAATAATAAAAATATGATTATAGTAACAATATATTTAAATATGTTTAACGTTTAACTTTTAAGTTTAATAGTAATATGTATAATAACGTTTAATGAAATTCGTTTAAACGTTTGTTTATAATTAATGTAATAATAATAGTATGTTTAAATTTATTTAACGTATTTAATGTTTAAGATTTAAGTTTTAAATTAATATGACAATATATTAATATAATAATAGTAATATATATACTAACGTTTAATATATGGTAATATGTAATTTGTTTAACATTTATTTATAATTTAAAATAATAGATGTATAAATTGTCTTTTCAATTTCATGTTTATTTTTTTGTATTGTATTGTCTATTTCCTATGTTCTTTATGACTAATTAATATTAGTCATCTACGTTCTAATGTTGGAGTCTCTATATATAATTCGCAAATGTTTTCTTCTAAGAGTAAAAGATACCATCTCAAGAACCTATTCCAAGATAGTGTGAAAGTCCCGATAAGGTATTATTTTGAACATTGTCTATGTGAATGGTGAAATTTAGTTTTTTTTTTTTTGGTTTAATAAATACTGTTGAGATAGTTCGAAAGCCTAGAGTTGGATAACTCTAATAAGATTGTGAATAATCCAAGAAATAGTACTAATCCTAAATCAGATGATATTGACCTATCAATGGTGAAGTGTTCAAGTGTTTACGATGTTCAAACGTCCTCATTAATATATTTCTATTTTGTTGTTCAGTTTCGTTAATCAAGAGAATAATATTTTATTTTAGTACTTCAATCCAAGTTTTGTCTAGGAAAGCTTTAAGGGAGGCACGAAAGAAGTATATCCTCTTTACATAATTAGAGGAACTGGTAGAAGCTGTGAATGTTATTTGACTTGTGGGTGGAAAAAATGAGAAGAACAACTTGATCACTATTGTCAAAGTTTAGGATCTTATTTAGTTTTAAATTGGTTTGAACAATGTATTAGGAGGTAGGACCTTTTTAGTTTTTGTTGTTAGATGTAATATTTTGACAATCTGGCTATGACTAGGGTTTATGTATCTATCTGATTTTGTGATTGTAGTATGAAAATATTTTGCTTTTATTCACCTGTGTAGATTGTGATGTTAGTATAATTGAAAATTTATATCTTAGAACAATACAAAAATAAATTTTCTTGGCATGAATTGATGGCACCACAATATGTTTGATTCCATGAATTTATTGGAATAGAATATTGATTTTAGTTAACTCAGTTTCAATGCATCTTTTATTAACGCAACATACTTTATCAGTTGATTGAAAAATCAACCATTGTTAGATTTAAGTTTCAGTAACATATGAACTTGTATAATAAAGTATCGTATAATATAAAAAAAATCGGTTAATATCATATTGATCTATAATAACATGGTAATATTGCTTATTATAGAAAGAATAAATTAACAAAAGTCTTTGAAACCAAGTTATAATATTATATATATTTATGGATATGTTGACAAGTAATACTTATTATCTTCATTATGTTGAAAGGTATTAACTAATCGTGTATTAATTAATCGTGTATCAATTGATCAAATTTGTTTGAGAACCAATTAGCTATTATAATCATCATACATGATGGAAATGCATAAACCAATTATGGTGGTGTCTTTAGTTAAACACTAAATATCACTTGGGTCCATCTTTGTTGATTATTTGATTGCGTTAAAATTTTCCTTGTAGATGGTTTTGATTTAAATGCATTTTGTCAGATAAAGGCTGGTTGGGACAAATTAATGGTCAAACAGTGAATGAAAGATGACAAAGTAGTTGACAGCCTCTTGGAGCAACTATAAACATGTGATCAACAAACAAAGTTCATGTACTTTTTTGAGCAACTTCAAACATGGCACCAGGTAACCAAGTTCTTGTTATAATTTTGTGGGGTGGTGTTTGGAGTTTATATTTCAAATTTCTTTAATTCTTTATTTTCTGAAATATAATGAAATTGTTTATGGGATTAAGTTTCATAAATGATTAGTAAATAAGGGAGAAAATATACAAACATCTATCTTTAGATCTGTTGAAGAAAGAAATGATAATGGTATTTTTTGTCTTATCTTTAGATCCATTGAAGAAAGAAACGATAAGGGTGTTTGTTTGTCTTATTGCCAGAGTTTGTATATTATTTTTCTTTTAACTATTGTTGGTTCTAGTCTCTATTCCAAATTCACTTAGGGCTCTATTTTTGTAAATCAGACAAATAAATTTTGTTTTTGTAGTCATTTTTAATTCTAGTAGTGGTTGTTGTATTAACTTGAATGAATGTCTTTTGAAGTACTTTCTGTTAATGATTGTTGTAATAATACGCTTCTATTAGTTATTGTTTGTAGGTGGAGCAACAAATAGATAGATGAATACTTAACTAAATGTTAGGAAATATATGTATAGATCCAAAGGAAGTGTATATCCATATAGGTTATATATTCTGGAAAACTTCTTTGAAAACGACATTAGTTGTAGATTCCAAAGGATTTTTTTTTTCATTTTCATGGATTAAAATCTTTAATTCAGCCTTACTTTGCACCCTAGAAACTGCAACATACAATTGACCATGGCTAAATACTGATGTAGGCAAATACATACCAACTGTTTCCAAAGATTGTCCTTGAGATTTGTTTATTGTCATAACATAAGATAACATGATGGGGAATTGTCTTCTAATGAGCTGAAAAGGCCATGGAGGCTGTGATGGTGAGATGGATATTCGTGAAATGTAAATCTCGGCTTTTATTTTTCTTGAATTAATAATATTTGCACCGATTACATGTTTTGCAAGTTTTGTTACTATTAATCTGCTCCCATTACACAAACCTTCTACTTGATCCAAATTTTTTAAAAGCATAATTGTGGCCCAACCTTTAGGTTAATAATGTGGTTTGGTAAACCTAATGTTTTTAACGAATTTAAGAATTATGGAGTAATGCCTTCATATGGGTCATCTTCCATGTTGTCTGACGTGTTAATAGAATATGAGCTTAGATATTTTGTTTGTTCACCTGATTGCCATGATGGAGATGATGTTATTAGTAAAGTTTAATAGTTACTAAACATGAATAAGTTAGAACTAAAAAAAAAAGCATTTATTGTTACCAAGTATTGGTTGTAGGACATAGTCATTGATTTCATCAATTGTTTCAATTCTACTTGCCAATATTGCTCTGGTTTTGAGGAACGTTTCATCTTTGTATTTTTGCATTAGTGTTGGATATGTGGTAGACATTATGGCTTCAATGGGATCAATATAATTTATAATTAATAGGTCAGATGGGATTTCTATATCAACTAAACCATCATTTGGTTCACTTAGTGTACCATCACCAATTTGAATTATCCAAGAAGAGAACTGTTCGATTTCTTCAACATTAGACCTTTGTAATCCATCTTGTAAAAGTCTGATGATTTTTGTTAGAGTATTGTTGCATAATGATTTATGCAACTACAAGTACAATTTTACCTTCTGACCATAAAGCAGAATATAATGTCTTCCATATAAATGTTTTTCCTGTTCCTCCATAGCCATATAAAAAAAAACATTTCACCTCGTTCATGATTCACAACATATATTATCTTTTGGAAAATCTATCTTTGTTCTTCTGTCATAATATATGCAATATATTTATGTATATTAAGACAAAAAATTTAAACCTGTCATGGAGTTGAAATTTGATTGAAACAGAAGTTGTTCATCAACATTGTTGTAATCAAGTTCAGCATATATTAACCTATTTCCAAATTGTTGTCCTAGAAAATGATTAGGATATGGCATGGATGTAAACTCTTTCAATGATCTTCTATTGGTTTGTAACAGATTCTCAATCTCATTCAAGGTTAAATTTTGTAAATGTTTTGTTGCGTTAATTTTTATCATTATTATATGGAATGGAAAAAATTGAATAAAATTGTATTAGAATGTTATATATATTATAGGTTATAATATTTTATAATATTACTAGAATATTATACTACTCATTATTCGTAATAATTTATACAATATAGAAGAAAAATATTTGTATGAATTTTTATAAATAATATATATATATATATATATATATATATATATATATATATATATATATATATATATATATATATGACTTTGTCATTTGTACTCATACTTTGTGTAACATCCCGTTTTAATAGTTTTTATGCTATCAAACAAAACATTATATTATGATAATTCAAAGACAGATGATAGTAATAGGTCGGTATACAGTCATCCTTAAAATAACTATACATGTACTGCCTATACATACAGCCTACACTAAGAAAGGGTTACAAAACACCCAACCATCTAAGCAAAACAAAGAGTGAAGGCTACAGCTGGAAACGCTCAGTCACTACTCACTCCTATCCAGGAGGGGTGTATTCTCACTTGCATTTTTAGCTGCTCACGTCAATTGTTAATGGCGATCATTGCAAAAGAGAAAGACACACAGAACAAACATATGCAAGAAGGGGTAAGCTAACTTAAATAAAGAGAAATCATGCAATTTAATAATTAAGCATAAATCAAGGTTTATCACATTTATCAGAATTGTTCAAATTGCCACAATCATAACACGCAATCACGATTCTAGACTCGATATCCAAATTATGTAAGTGACATTGGAGCTCTTAGTGGCTTCCACCTGTGACGGTTCCCAAACTCTGCAGAGTTTTGGGCACAAGGGGTATTCACCCAACCACTCCCAGGGTAAGTCCCCTTCACATCTATGACGGATCGGGTCCATAGACTAGGACCTCCTGTTACTCCTCCCGACATATTCCATTATACTCTATATGAGTCTTAATGGTTATAGGAGCGTCAGGATACCACCAATATGAGTCCTCATGTCCTTACATTCACTAAAACCATCATCCTTAGAATTTCCCTTGAAATCCTAACTCCATCACATTCTCAAATAAACCAAATTCACACAATTCCATTAAATAGACTATTAATCATAAAACTCACATACATAACAGGCAATCATCACATCAGTCCACTTAGCATAGCTTCATTTAATCTAAAACAGAGAAGACAATCCAATTCTGCAGTGAATCTCGCTCAAGCTAGAGGATCTCGCCTGAGCTAGAGGGTTGTCTCGCTTAGGTGAGTCACTCTCGCTTGGGCGAGACTCCAACAACCCCAAAATCTGAGCGAATTCTCGCTCAGGCTAAGTTGTTTCGCCTAGACGAGGTTGACTCTCGCTCAAGCGAAACCAACTCGCCTAGGCGAGACCTCGTGTAGCATCAGGGGTGAATTTCTGGTATTTTCGCTCAGGCGAGAGCTGCTCGCCTGGGCGAAACCATCAGAATTCCAATCTGTTTTCACATGCAAACCACACAGTTCATGCCAAAATTGAAATTCACCACACACAGTTGTTCACACTCATCAATCAACACCCAATTCATGCAATTCTAACCCTAATCAACAATTTCTCTGTGAAATTAGAGTGAGAGGTTAGTTTCCCTTACCTTTTTTTGATTTTTGGACTTGGCAAGATACTACCTCAACAGGGATAGCACAGAACCTCAATCCAACCTAAGAAAATGCAACACAGTGTTGTAAGAGAAGGGTTAGACCTAATTAACCCAGAAACTGAAGATGAATTTTGTGGGGAAAATCAGAAAGAACTGTAGTTGGTTTAACTCACTCTGAAGAGGGAAACGAAGGTTGCAAATTCACAGAGGGTCCAACAGGGGCTTCACTTCCAGGACCTGAATGCAAGAGTAAGAAATTGTGACTGAGGGAAGAGAGAATTATGGAGGAGGAGTAGTTGATGAAGTATTCAGTGTGTGAAGAGAGTGTAGAGAAGAAGAGTTGGTGTTCTATGTTTGGTAAGAAGCATGGGTTTCACACTTTGATGATAAAATATTTTATTTAGTAATGATATCATTCATTAAATATAATTATTTCATATCAAAATATTATAAACTTTATATTTCCTGTTTTAACATTTAAAATATTCTTTTTTACCTACACATTGGTAATATTTAAAATAAATTTAAAATCTAAATATAGAATGCCCTTATTCAAATAATTTATTTTATAGAGTTTGTGTAAAATCAGATGTGTCTCAAGGATTTAGAAAACTTAAAGCAAAATAAAGAATGAGGTTCTTTTATCAAAAATGTATTTTTTTTTGAATTTTTAATGTAAAATTATTTATTAAAAAAAATATAACTCATTAAATATCAGTTTTAATATCAATAAAAATTAGCACACATTAATAATAATTAAATTGAATTTTATTTTATTTTTCAAACATAAATTTAAAATTAATTCAACAGAGGTATAACTGGTCAATTTTTTTTATTTTAAACATAATTTTATAATTAATTTATTAGAATTATATTAATACTAAAAAAAATTAAAATCTTTTTCTTAAATATAATTTATAATTAATTTAATAAAATAATATTAATACTAAAAAAATTTGAAAATTTTTTTATAGGTCTAAAACAAATGTTTTAGCTGCTGCTTTATCCTGGAGGTATAAAACATTAAGAGGGTTTATTTTTTGCTTTAATATAATTGTGGATAATTTAGAATAAGTGATAATTTAATTTAAATTTAATTAAATTTCAGGTTCTTATAAATTTAATGTTTTTAATTGAATTTTTATTAAACTTTTTTATTAAATATTTAAATTTTCATATTATTTAGTATCTGTCTTTTAATATTTTTTTGCTATAAGTATAATATATTGGCATTTAGTCAATATATTATATTTTATAAAATAAATATAATATGTTTATTAAATGTTAATCAATCAAGATTAAATCATTTAAAAAAATTTATTTACATTTAATAAGTTAAAGGATATATACTTGTTTCAATACAATAACAATTATTATATTTTGTTTAGTGTAATAAAAAAATCCTAATATAAATGTTTTAATTCTATTAGTTTGAATTTTGGTATAATTAAAATAATTAAGTATTTAATAATTATAATGTGTATTTATTAAAATAAAAATTAACGTTAAGATGTAATTAACTTTTTACAACTATTGTTTTCAAATTTTGTATTAACAAAAGGCATGCAACTATCTCATATTTTCACAAGTTTCAGCCAGGATACAAGGGAGTAAGTAGACTTAATTACATATCAACATTAATTTTTACTTTAATAAGTATATGTTACAATTATTAAATAGTAAATACGTATTCAATTATCTTAATCTTAAATTAAAAGAAAAACAAACAAAATTAAAAAAAAAATTACCAGAAATTCTTTTTTATTTATTTTAAAAATGAAACATGTCAATATTTTCTATTGAACAGACTATTTACACAATTAAAATAATTACACAATTAAAAAAAACATTAAATATAATTTCACATCATAAAGAGAAAGAATGGAGCTGTATTTACTTTCAACCATCCTTGAATCTCTGATAAAAGAATATTAACTTTTCCTCGGATGGTCTGCATAATGGACTTTTGCTTCCGTTCCAGCCCTTCCCTCGTGACAGAATGGTAATTATCAATAAAGTGTAATTATAACATCATTTCATATAAACATCTTCCAAAGTTCAAGCTCATTATTTTCGTTGAGTCGCATTGGGATCACTGCTTTCATGCAAGAGAATAATAAGAAACACAACAAAGAGAAATGCAAAGCCTAAAAATGTTATACAATAAGAACTTTACAACAATAAATCAATAACCGTATATCAGTAACTATTCTATGCATATACATTGTCCCTTGCAAAGCTACCACATCTACTCTCTTCCTTCTATACCCTTCCACCCATCAGTCGAGACCACCGAGAGTGTTAAATTAGATTATCATATATCAGGCTCCCAGCATCCAAGGGTGGTTTCCAAATTAGTATTTCCTAATCAAATTGTACATTCTTCCTTCCTATTCAACCCAATCTAAAATACTAGTCACTTACAAAATTCTACACTACACCACCTTCTGCCTCAAGCATGAAGAAAGATACAACTACTGCTACGAGTATTTACACAACTGAAGCGGCGTGACATCGCATCAAGCAATAGCAATCCACCCTCTGACTAAACAAGCTCTCAAAGACTGCATGCCAACAATTCTTATTCTTGCAACAACAAATCTGAGATATTAAGGCACTACATATTAGGCACTACCTGCCTCATCTGATGTACTTCCTGTTGGGCATATTCTGCCAACCTGAATTTCATCTTCACTGAACATGCTCTCTTCACTAGAATTGGAGAATGGACCAACATCCTCATCCGTTAGTGAGTCAGTTTTTTGTCTCCTCCTCACATCCTTCACTGCTCTTCCCTGAAGAGCAAGGCGTCTGCGTTTTCGAGCCTTACGCTTGCCTTTGGGGAACTCTTCCTTTTGCAACTCAAAGTTCTTCCCTTCAGACTCTTTCGCAGTTCTTCCCTTGCCATATCCATTATCATCAGATTCTTCAGCCTCCAGCTTACGCCTTTTTCTATTAGAATTTGTCTGAAACGTTGATTCATGTTTAGATTGAAAGTTTTCTAGACAGTACATATAGCAGCAATGTCATAGAAAGTAAACTAATAAAAAAAAAAGTCACTGCAAGGAAAGACTAGATGAACTAGATGAATAATATTTGGTTTAAATGTGTTAGCCCTGCAAATGTAGCAAATTTTTAGGGGTCATTTAGGGTCGGTTCATCTGGTCAAAAACTCCTTTGGACAAGGTAGTACCATCAACCTACCACAAAAGCACAATGACGTGCAGGATCTAGATAATCCTCAGCCACAACAATGTGCAGTAGTTCCGCTTGCAATATTGTCATGTGATCTTCTTAGTATAACTCAAAGGCTCCAAAACACTGTTTCATGACAAAAAGTAGTGCAGCAAAAATATAGTACCAGAGAAGAATGGGTGGATTCACATGTTTCTGTTTGTTCCATGAGGAACGGAAACTATTCTTGGACTGCAAGGAGGAATTGGCTTGGCCATCATGCTTAAAAAAGTGAAAAGCTTGTAACTTCTGAAATGAAGCTAGTTCAATCATCTAATCCATCTCAGCCTTTAGCACCCGCTAAGTTTGCTATGCTACTAATGGTGTAAAAGAGGATCTTTGTGAATTGAGCATTATATCACTATGTTTCAAGCAATGGGACCCGAGTTTGGCTAAAGAGAAAGGAGGAAAAATAGAAATAATATACTGTAATGAAATAAGAGGTAAAATAAAATACCGAAACAATTTAGAATACACAGTTAACAAATAATAAATCACTTTCCCTCCCATCCAAATTCCCTCCATTAATGAATGGGAGAAAAAAATAAGACAGCAGGGAATATGTATCCTTCAACTCCCCTCCCTTTCCCTCCAAATTTCTAAACCAAAAAAGGTAAAATAAAATAATTCCTCCTCTTCCCTCCCTTAAAATATATACTGCAAAATTGCTCTTAATAAATCCTCTTCAGTTTGGTCAGGCATTGCTGATTAGTATGATTATTTTTGGGAAACACTCACTGTACCATTAGTAATGGGAAAAGGGTCAATTTCTGAAATGAGAGATGGTGCTTGAATTCTGCTATTTCTGATTATGCAGGTGTTCCTAGTTCTGAGAAGAAAAGCTCAAATCTGCTGTTGCTCATGGTTGGGATGGCAATTATTGGATGCTGCCTTTTTCTTTACAGCAGATCCCAGGTCTTGAGAATCTACACTATATCTCTATTTCTGACTTGCAGGATGTTCCCAATTGGGTTCTTGAGGAATCAAGGGACCTTACCCAAAAGGCTGCACGGGACTTGTCACTCTTTGATAAGCTCATTTGCTTGGCGTTCCCTTATTCGGAAGATTTTTATTCCTCCAGCTAAATGTCTGGTTTTGTGGAATCTCTTACATAATAAATTAACCACTGATAATGAATTTCAATATAGATCTATTAAGCTTTGTTCTCTCTGTAGTGTTTGTACTTTGCAGCTGAAAGCCCTCAACATATCTTTAATGACTGTCACGGGGTGTCAAGTTTTGGGTTGCAGAAAATTTTTCCAGGTTCGTTCTTTCTTAATATCTTATAGATATTCTAAATTTCTTAATGATGGAGTTTGCTGGTTAAAGGCATTCATACTGCTGCTGTAACATAATCATTTGAATGCTTTGAAGAATGGGGAATCAAGCTAGGTTTCAACATAAATTGGAATTAAAATATACTTTAAGCACTGCTTCAAAGAACTAGATGAGTAATGATATTACTGACTCTGCTATTTTGAAGTTTTTTATGTCAGGCTAGACCTAGGAAAGCTTCAAAAATTGAACAGGTTAATTGGTGCATGCCAAGTGTTGGGTGGGTAAAAGTGAACATGGATGGTGAAGCCAAAGGTTGTCCTGATCATGTTAGTAGTGGTGGCATTTTTAGAGGGAGTGTTGGGGAATACATTGGTGGTTTTCTACTTATGTTGGCATCAGAAACTCTATAAGTGTGCAGATTATGGCTGCTATTTTTGCTATTGAGCTTGCTAAAAAACTCATGGTTTTAGGAGCGTGTGGTTTGAGTGTGATTCCATCTTTTTCTGTCAAGCTTTTAATAATCGTCAGATGGTTCCTCAAATACTTCGTGGGTGTTGGTTTAAGTGTTTTTAGTTATGTTGGTTGAAGTGCTTTTAGTTATGTACGGAGATGGACTTTAAAGTTTCTCACATCTATCATAAAGGCAATTGTTGTGATGATAGTCTGAGTAACATAAGGATTGATAATAAACAAGATTTTGTTTTGTTTGCTGTTTTGCCTCATGTGCTTAGTATAAAATTCTTTTGCAACAGACACAATCTCCCAGACTTTAGGTTTGGGTAATCCTGTTCTCTATGGAGATTTTTGTTTTTGCATGGGTTTGGTAAGGTCCCCTATGCTCTTTTTTATGGTATTCCATGTGATGGTATATGATTGTTGAGTCTTCGGGTGTTATCCTCATTGGGATGTCAAAGTCTCATATCTTCAAATTGGTTGATACAGAACCACAGAGCAGGTTACACATGCCAGACATTTATAGGACTTAACATATATCACAACCTAACTAAAGTCCATGGAACAAACAGAAAGGAAATGGAGGACAAATTGCCACGATATGATCAAATAGAACTATCATATCATATATTGCCCAAAGTCAAATCTTTATGCAGAAGTAACAGAATCAAGTGCAACCAAGATTCCAATTATTCACAAATTGACTTAAGAGAATTTTTTATAAAACATCATAGGATAATTTGTTAAGTCACAAAATTAATTAAATCCCTGTTGACAGTTTTTGGAAATTAAATCTTCATAATTATTCAATGAGCAATGTAGACAGTTGAAGAATGGTTACGACAATTACATCCGTATACCTTTGGACCACGATCAACCAACCTTGCCCACTCTTGCCGGTTCCTCAAACAATCAAGAACAGCCTGGGAGTGACTTGAGTATGCGTAACGCTCTCCATTGTGTTTCCTTAAGTTATGCCAGTGCTGTGATAAAGCACAAGAAAAACAAACATGTTGACGTACAACCCCATTTTCAACACATGACAATAAAGAAAATTAGGTACCACAAAAGCAATACTAATAAAGAAAGAACCTTACCGGTAGCACAGCACTACAGAGTTCCTCATATGTCATGCGCCTGCCTTTGCTCATAATAATTTCATTGATTAAACCTGAATTTGGAGCATTTAAGTAAGAAACTATCAACAGATTGCCCAATAGACCATATTAAATTCAGAATATTCAGTGTTTCCATGCCTACAAATTACAAGCTATGAAGCATCCCTTCACCGTTTGAAATGTGCTGAAGTAAGTGATGGGTGTTTGAAACTTCTCATTAGGTGTTTGATTTTAAAAAAAAAAATATATTTTGTTAGCTTGGACACTAAAACTGACACATGCATAATTTAGAGATTTGGGTAGACACTTCCATATGGACATACAAATTAATATTAAAACTATTAATTTTTTATTAGTAGAAAAGTCAGTTTAAAATATTAGAATAATGTCTCTCAAATCTTTTGAGGCTCATAATCATAGAAAAAAACTTAAAAGTTGGTCTAAGCAACTGAATATACCTTTTGAGGCAAATTTTTATAAGAAAAGGTAATATATACATATAAATATATATATATATATATATATATATATATGTATGTGTGTGTGTGTGTGTGTGGTTTCTTGGTTTCCTACGTTTTATACACTAGTTGTGTCAAATTGGCTGCATAAAACTGCATATTTCGTAGATTACAAGGCTGACCATGCCTAGACCTACATGCACATATAGTTTATGACTGACTATGCAAGAGTAATTTTTGCCAATAAAACCCAGGTATTTGTTGGGGAAACCCCGCCTGCATACACAACAAGAAAAAGGGGATATAGAACACACACTAAGACACCACAAATCGAAATAGCGGGAGAACGCAAATTATAACAATTTGACACCTCTTACAAATGCCCACAAACAATCCTCAGTGTTTCATTATTTCCAAGATTATAAATTCCTAAAAAAGTTGAAAACTCTCCCTATATAACATATTTTGCCTAAAATCTCAATCTTCCTCTCAAAAGTTACAACGAATGATAAATACTCTGGCAACTCTAGGACTTACAAAACTTCTACTTGGATATGTGACCAGCCCCCTTTTCAATATGGGGTGGCTCTTCTCATCCTAAGAACCTCAATTTATAGTGGTGACGATGACTTCTAAAGACAGTTTGAATAAGCATTAATTAATTGTTTCTAAACATTCCAAGAGCTGTGCCCCTAAAAATCACACCACACAAACTAAGAGCTACAACCTTTAACTTATCAATTATTAAATCTAAAAATTGCTTGAATTAATCATCATTATGTTGAATTGATATTCCTAACAATTCCTCTCTTAATTAAAATTTTCAAGATCATATCGTTAGCCTTTCCCACTCCCATTGTCATGGGGGAAGTTTGCCATACCCTATCCGTGTTTTTGTTTTCAAATAAAGTTTCTGTTGCATAAGATTTTATTTTCCACCCATCATACCTCTAATCTCAATATTCCTCTACAAGAATCAGTTGGTGGCACTTGTAATTGCACCGCAGTTGGCTACCACCAATAGGAAATGCCACTAGGCTTTCAAACTACAAAGACGACTTTTGACACAAGGACTCTCACATGGATCCAGCACCAACATCATTTTAATACTCATCTAATTGGTCACATGGTCACGCCATCATCTAAGATACCATTGTTGGGAGAAACCAGAATCAAAGGATAGAACACGCACAAACACACCACAAATACAAAATAGCAGAAAACACAAATTAACATGGATAGACACCTCTTATCTTCGTCAACAAAACTGTCTGAAAAGTGTTTCACTATCTCATCACATAAGATTACAAATTTTTTAACAATCTTGAAAAACCTTCCCCTTTTATCACCCTACAAATTTGAGTCTCATTCAAAAGTTATAAGAACAATTCTCTAACTCATAGGAGACTTTCTCACATCCCTTCTAAACAGCCCCCTTTTCAACATGGGATGGTTTTTCTCATTTCAAGAATCTCTGTTTATAGTGGTGATGACTTTTGATACCATAGTTGGGGGAAAACACACCGCACACACCAAAAAGATCAAAGGATAAAACGCAAACAAAGGCACACTGCAAAGTAAAATTGCAAAATAACACCCTATTGTGGTTCAACATGTTTTGCACACGTCCATGGAACCATCTCAAAAGTAAGATTACACGTTTTTTGTACAAAACTTGAAAAACCCATCCCTAGTACTGTATCGTATCACCCAACAAATCCAAATCTCACTCAAAAATTACAAGGAATAATGAACATTATCTCACTCACGAGAGACTCTCTCACATCTTTTTGGATTACTTGGAGATATGACCCACCTTCAACTAGGGACAATTCTTCATATTCAATTTATAGTGATGGTAATGATTGTTGATACCATACCACCGATGGAAAAAAAACCCTCAGTTTTTGTAAACAAGGATCAGAAGACATAAAACACAAAAGCATACCACAAAGAGAAATAGCTGAAGAACACAAATTAATGTGGTTTAATACTTCTCGCCTACAGCCACGAAATTGTCTCAAAAACATTTTACTATATCAAACATTGGTACATGTTTTCAAATTTGAAATTCCCTCTCCAAAGCATCTATCACCCTACAAATCTGAATTTTACACTAAAAAGTTTCTAGAAATGATAAACATTCTCTCACTCACATGAGACCCTCTCACATTTCTCCTACTTGATAAATGACCCACTCTTCAATTTAGGGTGATTCTTTTCATCCCAAGAGATTCTATTGATAGTGGTGGTGATTACTTCTAAAGACTGTTTGAATAAGCACTAATAAATTCATTCTTACAATTCTGAGAGTCACCTCCCCTAGAAATAAATATCACGCACATAGCTAGTCATTTATTTCCCTTATGAAATTTTTATATCTCAAAACTCACATGAATTAGTGGTTGAAAATCTGGAATTGACACTGGTAATAATCTTTGTCAACGTACTTGAAAACTGAAACTGAAGTTTAGATAATTTGATGAGTTTTTAAAGCAAGCAATCAAAATTTGTAAAACCACCATTTTATGGACCATAAATGTTTCATCTTATATATATATATATATATATATATATATATATATATATATATATATAGCCAGATATTAAAGAACATAGAAACAAGACATGATTTAAAAAGCAAAACAAACACGGAGTAGCATTCATAATTCCCTGACAGGAAGCTACCAGGTAAGGTGTGATGAGCTGGCCTTCCCGCAGTCACTGTATCATCATCAGAGATATTCCTAGGTGAGTTACGCATGGATGATAGATTCTGATCCTCTGGAGGGGAAGATGGATCACTGTTTGCAATTGCAGAAGTGGAAGAAACAATGTTGTTTGCGATGGAGTTTGCTGCTGTCATAGAAGCAGGGCCTTCTTCCCTTGCAGGAGCATCCTCCATATATGACATATCTTGCTTCCTCTGTTCAGAAGAGGTTGGACCCTTCTCCTTCTCTATCTTTTTAGCTTCATCTTCCAGTTCACGAGAACTGCCAGACCCATCTCGAGATGCATCCTTGTGTTTTCGTCTAGATACCTGTGAAATTATAATTATAATGGAATCATCTTTATTGAAAAACATGTGAATTCTAGAAATAAAATTCATACATGAAAACATATTTATCAATTTAGTTATTTCAAATTATACCAAATAATGATCCTTTCCTCCACCTGATGTTCGCTTCATTAGCATGCTTGTAGCACTAGCAGAACTAAGCTGGGGCAAGCTACCCGCATGGCGTGCTCGTGGTACTCGAGGTACACGGGGTGAACTATTCAGTTCTTGGTGCAGTAGCAGAGCGAGCTGCCAACAAAAAAACAAGACAAATTAATAGAGAAAATGAAACAAAAAAGGATATTTTATAGAGAAACTTATTTGTATATTGATTAAAAAAGTAGAAGCCCAGCTCCAACCTCTTCATCACTCAACATTGAAGAATTTGATATTGGAGAAGGATTCACTGATGGCACATGACCTTGGTTCAACTTAGAGGAGGTGGCAATGTTTGTTTGGTTAACTTTTTCAACTTTCTGTGGTGCTGAAGATGAAATCTTATTCTGCACTTGTAGAACCTTCTGATTGTGCAATGATGCATTGGACTCACTCGAGCCTGATATACTTGCAGTCTGATGTATCAAAGACTTAGAAGATACTGGAACAGAATCTCTCGCATCTGAATTTGCTTGCTTGGACACAGAATTATGCACACTCCTGCTTGAATGCAATCCCTTTGAATTGGAATTCAAGGAGGATTTTGGTCGCTCTCTTACAGACTTCTTTGGATTTTCATCCCTGGCAACATTATTTGTACAGTTTTCATTCTTTATCTGAACACTAGAATCAGTCATGGCTCCATGCTTCGTAAAAGGATTAGCTGTTTCAGTATCTTCAGATTTGATATCATGACCCAATGATTTGGAATTTATGGTTGACGAAGTTGGAGACGACTTTCCAACACATGCTAGCACTTTAGCTGGACATCCAAGTGCTTCAGATTTTGAAGGATCTTTAGCAGAATCTGAACCATCTTTGGTTTCAGAAAATACCTTTTGTGTTTCCAAGGAACCTTCATAACCCTCCAGTTCTTGCTTTCTAGGACAAAAGTCACCAGATAATTCATTGGGCTTATTGATATAATCAGCAGGAATTACTTCTGATGAAATGTCCACACTGCCGACCTTATTTTCACATGATAGTAAACTAGGAACTGGTGCATCATTCACTTCAACATCAGATTTGTGATCAGATAGTTTTTCATTGTTTTTAAGATCACTGATGGGTGAAGGATGAAAAATTGAGGGCTTCTTAAAATTATCAATGTCGTCTTCCCTCTTCATCTTAACTTTGCATTTTGTAGAGCTTGTACGCTTATTGCGGTCAAGATCTTGAGAAAATTGGTTATCCGCAAGTTCTGGTGCAGAACCGCAATAACCTTCTGTTTGAGGACTTGCAGCACTTCTTACTACTAAACTATCATCTGCATTATCAGCTACTGAGCAATCCCCATCCTTGTTTATAAAAGCAAGAAATTGTCATCCAAATGCAATGTGATTTCAAGTCTAAAGGCATATAGGACACGACAAAACATCCATAAAACTATGCATGTACCCAGTAAAAATATTTTGAAGGGTGACAAAAGCAAATAACCAAATGGATCCCAAGCTGAAGTTTTAAGTATCCCATTTTCTGGTAAGATTACAAGATCTGAGTTTTAAAAAAGCAAATGTGTCCAAGGAAAATCATATTCTTCGGGTAGAGAGAATAAAGGCCTACACTTTCAGCCAGTACTGAAGTCAAGAGATATAAGTTTTCTCAGGTTTTATTTTCTTAAACCAAGAAACAAGTATTCCCTAAATTCCTTTATAATAGCCGTTTAATGTTTTCTCACTCAAGCATTTAATTTTTCTATTTTTAATAGAATTTTTAAGTGAGTTACTTATTGTACCCCTTTCAGTTTTCTTACTTCAATGTCTATATGTTATTGTATTGTCTCTCTTTGTTATCTATGATATCTTGAAATTGAAAAAATGATAGATAAAAAGGAACAATTTTTTGTATAAAAATCTGACAATTATAAAGGAATGGAGGGAATAGTATGCAGTAATACACCTAGCAGAGCATTAACAATATTGATGCAACCATATTAAACATGGTATGGGCAAAAACAGAGCATCACTAATTAACACATGATAATCACAAAACCTAAACTTTATTTGCCAGTCCTTGATTACGGCAGTGTAAGTAACGCATACCTTTTCTTTAGTTGAAGCATTTCCAACATTATTCTGCTTTAAAACCGATGTAACAGCATCATCTGTCTTAGAAGACATCTCCACCACAGTAGGAGGTTTATGATTAGGCTTCTCTTCTGCTGGAACATCTACAACAGAAACACCATGTCTAGTCGTGTCAGGATATAATGGTTCCGAAGAGTCCTCCGTAGTTGTTAAGTTATTATTTGGCTCCTCCATGATGGTATCAGCAGCCAAATAATCATCAGAAACACATTCTTGAACAACTGACTCTTTTAAATTTTTATTCTTTATGCTCCTAGTGTCAGCCTTTAAAATCTTTGGTCCTCTGTCCTCATAAAAGTCCACTTGTTTTGCATCACCAGTGGTTGTAAATACTAGTAACCAAAATCAAGAAGATAAAGATGGAGTCAACAAGCGCAGATGAAGGATGGGAAGATGCAAAAATACAACCATACTTGTCATGGTAACATAATGAAACAAGTATAGAGATAACTTTTTCCCTAGTAACAAGTAATTCAACAGTGGTAATAATAGGAATCATGAGCACAAGATCCCGATGAAGATATAGATATCGAAGAGAGTAAAAATCAATACAAAATGTTTTGAAAATTCAGTCCACCACAACAATTGCAACCAGCTTTTAGGGACTTTGTTACCACAATCGCAGTAGCATCAATCCACAACATAAAGAATAGCATCAAAACCGCAACGAGCGCAGTTTAAAACCTTCAATTCCCCAAAATGACATACCAAATAGAAGAGCAGTTTTAAAAGAGGGGAAAACGAAATAACCTGATTTAGAAGAATGCAGAGTTCTCCTCCTGGGATCCACCTCTCTGTCAGAAGTAGTCCTAACTCGCTTCTTCCCGCTCCGGTCTTTTGAATTTGATGACCCAAAATCCCCTTTGCTGCGCTTACTGTTATGAACAACGGGAGGTCTCAGCAGAGTCCTCTCCTTCTTCACCTCACTGTGGACACGTGGCAGCACATGCTCGCTCCCAAACTTGCCCATTTCGGTTTCCTTGGCCTGACCAGATCTCGCGTCAACAGAGGAAGGGTCCAATACAAGAGCAGCACCACTATTATCACCGTTTTTAGACAAATAAACAAGAGCCCCGGCCCCATTCTTGTTATTATCTTGCGCCTGTGGTTGAGCTTCTGTTTGTGCTTGTAAACTCTCGTTAGCGTTATCCTTATCCTCGTCGTTATCGCTCCAGAACGGAAACTCCTTGTACTGAAAATTAAACTTCTTGGGAACGTACCCGCAGGCCTTCCAGAGGTGAGGGGAGAAAATCGAGGACACGGAGGTGGCGGAAAAGATGGAAGGGTCCCCTTCGGCCGGGCCCTGGACGTGGACCCGCTCCTGGATGGGCTTATCGGTCCAGAGCCTGGGCCGAGAGGGTAGGGCCTTTTTGTTGTCCATGGAGATGGTTTTGGTGGGGAGTTCCACGAGGAACTGCGCCACCTCGGTCTCCTCCGGGTTGTTGTTGTGCCTGGCCTTGCACTTGTCGCAGGCGAAGGTGTCGTCGCCCTTCACGTACCTCGAGCAGCGCGTGTGGACCCACACGCCGCACTCGTCGCACTTCACCATCTCCTCGCCGTCATCGAAGGTCACGCCGCAGATGCAATCCACCGTCCACGACCCGTCCACCCACTCATCCGGTGGGTCAGAGCTCTGAGGGCGATGCGATCGCCCCCCTTTCATTCTGCCCGCGCTGATTGAGGGCACAGAAATGGGGAGCGAGTTCAGCCGGCGAGGTTATCGCAATTGATTCGGCGTGCGGAAGATGAAAGGAGAAAGGAAGAATCTACGCTCTCACTGGAACTGGTAGCAGGGGACACACATGGAGATGGCGAAGGTGAAGAAAAAGAATGAAAGGGATTTTCGGGGCTGGGTATTCTGGTATGTGATATTTGTATTTGGATCGGATTCAATTTAGCCCGACCCGTGTTTATCATCCATGCACCATCCCATTCCATGCTGTTCTCCGTTATGAAAAACAACATTCCCCAGGGTTGAAAAAATACTCTTAAAGAATTAGTAATTATTATTTGAAATTGAATAAAAAACCATGCTTAGATATCATGTATAAAGGAAATCCCATTGAATTCAAAAGTAATTAATTATCATGTTTAAAACACTTATGATACACAAAATATGAAATCATGACAACAAAACTTTATTGATGTAAAAGAAAAGAATCTCTCTTTAAATATTTGCTTCCTATTAATACGAGTATAAACATACGTGTTTATCAAACCAAAAATATGTGGAATATCATTGATTGTTAAGTTTTGGTATTAAAAACAGAGATGCTATTACACCTTTTTTTTTCAAATATACATGTCATTATTAAAATTCATAATTAAAAAACTGTATTTCAATTTGTCTTCTGTGTGTATTTGATGTTTGAGATATTAAAAAATAGATTAAATAAATTATTAGAGGAAAATTAGGAGCAGTGAAGAGTCATTTTGAAAAGAAAAAGTTGTGAATGTTAGAGGAGAAAATCTCAACATATGGTATTATACATAACAAATTATACTAAGCCTGGTAAAAGAAATTTAATTAATCAATCCATTGTAATTACAAAGCTTGTCCATATTTATGTATTTAATAACAAATAAATTAAATTTATTTATAACCAATTTTCTCGTAGAATCTTAGATTTATGTGAATTTGATTGGATAATTTTGACATGGCTTCGTCAATGATATCTATGCTTCTTACTACCACCATTTTCGATTCTGCTTCTTACTACTACCATCTTCGATAAAAGGATATATGAGATAAAGTACTTATTATTGAAAGCATGATCAACATCGAAGAAAATATCAAAAAAAAAAAATCATATTATAAGGAATCATAACTCAAAATTTGTTTATAGTCTAAAATAAATAAGTTGTACAAATTTGGAAGATTTTCATTGGTCATATATATAAAAAAAAAAACTTTAATTTTAAGTAGTTGTTTCTAGTTGTTTATTATTTAAGTTCAAGGAGAAGTGAATGTCATATATGTTTATCTTTATAGATTTGAAGATATTTGCATGTGCGTAAAAAACGGAAAAAAGTGAGTTTAGGTCGATCACAAGAGAAATTGGGAAGAAGACAAATGAACATGTACAAAATTATTATCCTACGTCATTTCTAACCGTATTGCATGCAATGTAGGGTGAGTTGTGTACATTGGTGAAGAAGTTAGTGTACGTTGTTTCAAATAATGGGAGATCGATTATAGAAAGAGGATAATAGATTCTCCTATGTCTATTTGTGGTGATAATCACTTTTGTTGGTTATAAAATGTGGGAAAATTGATTCTATTGGGTATACGGGTTTGTGACAATGATTGTGGGATTATGGTGGTGATTTTCTTCTTATTGGAGGAAAATAAGTTCATCTGAGTTGCCTCTTATACACTTAAATACAACGGTGTAGGGGGCTTTTATAATAATAATAATAATATCAATTATTATTATTATTATTATTTTTGTTATTGCTGTTATGACTAATATAAGTAAAAAATGTTAATATGTGTTTGAAGTTCTATATAGGGTGATTGTTTGAGTTTGAAGTCTCACTCAAAGTAATTGTTAATACTCGATACAAAGTTTCATATCGAATAAAAGGGATTAAGATAATTAATATATAAGTAACAAGTAGAGTGACACATCAAATCATTTTAAAAGAAGGTGGTTAGTATTCAATATAAATTTGAAGTCGCGTATGGAGTGAAAGTAATTAATATAACTAATACATGAAAAAAAAACTCATAAAAAATAATGAGAAAAATGATTAATATGAATATCATTGAACTTTTATTATATTAATAGAGTTGTTGTGGTTATTATTATGATTATTATAGTTGTTTTTTTATATTATTATTATAGCTATTGTCATTATATTATTATTATTATTATTTTAACAATAATTTTTTATGTTATATTATTATTATTATAGTCTTAAGTGTTATTATATTATTATATTATTATTTATTTATTTTATAATATTATTTATTTATTATTATTATAATAAATTTTATTTTTGTGTTATTATTATTATTATCATTAATAATATCAACATGACTATTATTAATATTATCATTATTATTATTATTATTTTAATTATTATATATTAATGTTATTATTTGTATTCTAGTTACCGATTAGCATTATAATTAACATTAATCATTTTTATTATTAATATTAGTTGTAGTATTAGTATTATTATTGTTTTTGGTGTGGATAGTATATAAGTAAAATGAGTTTGAAGTGTCATTGGTGATTGTTAAGATGTGTTTGAAGTTTTACATCAATCCACAAGTAATTAGGATAACTAGTATATATAAAATGACTCATCAGATATCATGGGGAAGAGGCTGGAGCAAAAATCGATAGTTGGGTCAGGGTTATGGGTTAGGGACAAAAATTAGTGTTGAGCCAAGATTATGAGTTAGATTGGAACTCGATAGGAAAAAAGACTATTATTATTAGTATCGTTGTTGTTTTTATTATTATTATTATTTTTATTGTTATGTTTTTATTATTATTATTTTTATTGTTATGTTTTTATTATTATTATTTTTATTGTTATGTTTTTATTATTGTTATTATTATAATAGTTGTTATATTATTATTATTATTATTATTATTATTAATATTATTATTATTATTATTATTATTCACAATTTATACCAATGTCCTTTTATTTATAATCACCTATAATTTATTTCAACTTATTTTGATCTAATTCCATTTTATTTAAATTAATTATCTACTTTTTTTTATTTAAGATAATAACTCACGTTTCATTTTAACATAAATTATATTATTTATATTTTATTTTAAATCACTTTTAGGGGGTAAAATAATTATCTTCCACTTTTACTAAACAATCCCATGTTTACATATTTTTCGTCTCAAATTCATCTTAAAATATAAACACAACATAAAGGATTAGGCTGAAAGTAAATAATTCAAGTGAAAACAATGTGATGCAAAACACATTAAAAGACCAAGACATAATTGACTATCAAAAATCGGAGAACAGTTTAAAGACGACTGAGAACATCTCAGCCAACAAAACACAAACAACACACATAATATGAATTCCACTAATTAACTAATTCAAGATCAATAAAAAATGAAGTGTTTGGGTCAAAATAATCTTAGTAGTAATGAAGGTTTGTTATACCCATACCCATTTAAAATGTTATAATTAATTAGGTTAACATTTGAGAGGTTTAATAACTCTTTATTATAGCATTAAACACATTTTGGCATACATACTTAAACATTAAATAACCTTTTTATAGATATTTCCCCATTCACAAACTTTTTGTGGATATTCCCTCCCGTTCACCAGGTAAATACATCCTAGAATAAATACTATTGATAAGTAGAATACCAATGGATAGAAAAACTATCTTAGTATCATGTAGATAAAAGAACCCTCTTCGTTCATGTTAGAACAATGCTTGTTAAACTAAAAGGAGAAACAATACTAAAAAAGGAAGTGTCATTTTAAAAATTTATAACTTTCATTATCAATCCTCCAAGTATGTTGAGATTCACAATATTCCAAACCTACTTTACACGAAGACCCAACAAATTTTGAAGTATCCGGATTAATGGTTCATTAAATAGAAAAATCATATTTATACTTGTCATATACAAATATTTTGCCAAATACTACTCGTAAAAATGAAACATTTTTCATATTTTTTGTTTTTCTAATATCCATACACCATTACTTCAGGTTTACCGTCTTAAGGGATTAAATAATAACGTTTTCCATTAATAAATTCTCCAACTAAAATTTTACAACAATGCAAATAATTTATATAAATGAATAATATTTGAACAAAAGTTTGGATTACTATATATATGAGATGCTGAACCAACAAAAGCCACACTCTTTCCATTTTCTAATTCATGACAAAAAAAACATTACATTTTCAATGTTATAAACAATCGAGAAAATTCATTTTGAAATATAAGCAAAAGTTAACAAATTTTTACTCTACGTAGTTATACCCCGCATATAATATAAAAAAAGTTAAATTACGTATTTCTTCCCATTTTTTAATAAAATATAAATTTGATATCTTAATTTTTATTTATCTCAATTTGGTTCTTATTTTAAAAAATTGAATGCATTTAAACCATTTTCGTCAGTGAGTAGTAATAGTGTTAAAGATGTGACACCTGTCAATTTTTGAATTTTTTTTTATTTATTTTGTTTTTATTTTTATTTTACTTTTTTAAAAAAACTAAAACTTGCCACGTGTCAAGATAACGTCATGTTACGTGTTAAGCTAATGTCATGTTACGTGACAGTGATATTATGATGTGACAATGTCATGTGTCACTATTACGTTAGGTGTCATTCCCTCGTCCTGAATTTGGTCCTTGTTTTGTTTTTGTCTCAATTTAGTCACAATTTTTGTAAAAATTGAATAATTTTGTTTTTCTTCAAATTGAAAGCAAAATTATTTTTCATATAAATGATACACAAATATTTCTATCAAAATTAATATTTATAGTAAATATTTTTGACAAGATTAAGTTATTTAAATTTATATTTTACATTGAACTTTATTTAAAATTGTTTTAAAGTTGTTAATAGAAAATAACGCTAAAAAAACTCAAAAATAATCATTTTAACCAATTTATATAACAATTGAAAACAAATAAATTTAAATTTTGAAAACAATTTTAAATAAAGTTAAATGTGAAATACAAATATAAATAAACTTAGTTTTGTTAAAAATATGTAATGAAAATTTAATTTGAATAAAAATATCAAATTTAATAAAAATATATGTATACCATTTATAAAAATTGATTTTTGTTTCAATTTGGAGATGAAGGAAATTGTACAATTTTTATAAAAATTTGACTAAATTGAGACAAAATAAAAATATTGGGACCAAATTGAGGATGAGAAAATCACCTGACGTAATACTGACACGTGCTACTACCATTGTCACATCACACTATCACTACCATGTGACACGACATATCAGCTTGGCACGTGAAAAAATTTAATTTTTTAAAAAACATTAAAAAAAAATCAGGAACTGACATATGACATCTTTTGAATCATTAACGAAAATCATTTGATTGTATTAAATATTCCAAAAATAAGGATCAAATTGACATAAATAAAAATAAAGGGAACAAAATCGATATTTTGCTAAAAAAATAGAAATCAAGCCATAATTTAACCAATAAAAAAATATATCTTAAGAAGTAGCCAAAATTGATGTACTTAATTATTGTTTTGTGATTTTTTTATTTATATACGAAGATGGAGCTAGTAATTAGATGATACATTGCATGATCGATATTTTATTTTCTTATCAATTCAATATTTAACATGGAGCTAGTAATTTTATGACATATCACTACACATTCAATAAGTCTTTTATTTTTTACTTTAATTTTTTATTGGACTTATGTTATGTTCTAATACTAAAGTTCTTCTCTAACATAATGCTTATCGCATATTGTTATGATTTTGTTTTACATATAAAAAAGAAGTTGAAAGATATTTTATGAGACGTTGGAAGTCTCACATTAATTAGAGATAAAGCCATTTTATAGTATATAAGTGGGTGCAAATCTCACCTTACAAGTCGATTATGTGGGGTTGAGTTAGGCTTAAAGTCCACTTACTAACATGATATCCAATTTAAGATTGAGTCGCCTTTCACATTTTCTCCTCTTTTGTTGATACTATGTTATCCTTTAGTTCTCCCACAAATCATGTGCACCCTAACCCATGTTTTGATCATCTCACAAACCTCGCACATCCCTGTTTCTTCACCTTGACACCCTTCCATGTCCACCATTTAATGATCCCTCATGTTAGTATGTAGAAGCCATGAGTAAAGGAAGCATGCATACAAAAACGCACAAGAAGTGTTTGGTTAATAACTCAAAGAGAGCTTGTTTACTGATTTATTAGAACCTTCTGTTCAATAAATATAGAGTACAATATTCTATCATATAAAGGAAAAAATAAAATCTAATAAAACAAAATATTTGATAACAATTAAGAGAATCAAATATATTATATTTCTATCAATGTAAATAAAAGTAGAAGATATATCGTATCTTTATCACCCCTCTCAAGGTGGACATTAAGATTGTAAAGTTCCAACTTGGAAATAGTAACCCGGAAAGCAAAAGGATGCAATGACTTAGTAAATATATCAACAAGTTGACTTGTAGAAGGAACATGGAGAAGGTGGATAAGGCCATCAACAAACTTTTGTCGAATAATGTGACAATAGGCAATGTAAAGAGTGGGAACATAAAAATGCAAATCCTGAAGAAGGTATTGAATCCATTGTAGTTCACATGTCAAGGATGCCAAAGTGTGATACTCAACCTCAGAAGAAGACCGTGAAATAGTGATTTGTTTCTTAGGCTTCCAAGCAACCAAAGAGGTGCCTAAGAAAACACAATATCCAAAAACAGAGTGTCAGTAGTGGCACATGTTGCCCAATTAGAATAAGAAAATGCTTGAATTTTAAGAGAGGTGTTGGATTTATACAAAAGACAATATATGTTTTAAGTATGGAATGATCCGTAAAGTTTGCTGCATATGTGATTCACGTGGTGAAGAAACAAATTGATTGAGTTGTTGGAGAACAAAACTAATATCAAGCCTGATGTTAGTCAAGTAAAGTAATCATCTAATAAGACGTCGAAAGGAAGAATGATTTGGTATAAAAGCTCCCTCGTTGGCATAAAGTTTGATAGAAGGATCATATGACGTTATTGCAGGTTTACATCCAAGCATCCATGCCTCTGAAATAAGGTCCAAACAATATTTTCTTTGATTTAAAACTAATCCATCAAGAGAACAACAAACTTTAAGGCCCATAAAATATTTAATAGGGCTAATATCTTTAATATGAGATCTATAATGAAGATGAGCTTTTATAACATTAATTTCAACGATGTTATTACCAATGAGAACCACATCATCAACATAAACTAATAAAACAGTAATAATAAAGGCAAATTTCTTCACGAAGAGAAAGTGGTCAACAGAGCTTTGTATGTAACCAAGAAGAAGTGGCTTTGAAGTTAATTTTTGATTTGAATTACGACTCGCTTGTTTTAAACCATATAGAAATTTCTTAAGCTTACAAACAAAATTTGGTTGGGGAAGAGAAAGGTGGAGGCTTCATATAGATCTCTTCATGTAAGTCTCCGTGGAGGTAAGCATTGTCAACATCCCACTGATGAATAAACCAATCATTAGCAGTGACCAAGGCTAAAAGGATGCAAACAGTAGTAAGTTTGACAACAATATAGAAAGCGTTGAAATAATCAAGAGCCTCAATTTTAGTAAAACCCTTAACCACCAATCGTGCTTTAAATCTATTAACTATGCATATTTTTTAGTTTGTAAACCAGTGGCAACCAATTGTCTTGATTCTAAAAGGAGGAGGAACTAAAGTCCAAGTCTGGTTTTTGTCAAGATCATGTAACTTAACATCCATAGTCTTTCTAGCAGTCATATTGAGCAACTTCTTTAAAGACGAAAGATTTAGCTTTGACATAAATATTACGACAAAAAACATTATGGTCAGAAGAACAATTATCACAAGAAGCAAATGAATGCATTGGATAAGGTGTGAAGAAAGTAGAGCATGAAGTGGAAGAAGCATGACCACAATAATAATGATCTAAGTATCGAAGTCTGTTTTTCACTTTATGACAAGTTCTAATATCAGGATCAGTAACTTCAACATTATTAAAAACAAGACTAGTAGCATGGTCCATAGTAAGGTAGTGGCATGTGAAACATTTGAAGTATCACAATAATGAGAATCATCAATTGAAGCAATAAAGTTATCAGATGTCAAAGAGAATGAGTAAGGAAAAATATTTTCATAAAATATCACATTCCTCGTCACAAAAATAAATTGGAGTGAAGATCATACAAAACATATCCCTTTGTTCTAAATTTATAACAAAGGAAAACACATTTTAAACTTTGAGAATCCAATTTAGTTATCCTGCTACTGTAATCGGGACCATACTATAACAGAGGAAAAAATATAACAAAGGAAAAAAAAAATTTGTATCCATTAATGAAAGAGACTGAAATCGGACCCCAAACATCAACATGGATAAATTCAAAAAATTGAAGAGATTTACTAGTGCTAGAAGAATATTTCAAATGTTTTTGTTTGGCAAAAACACAAATATCACGTGAAATAATAAAAGGAGAAAAAAATATCAAAATGATCAGAAGCAAGAAATAGTAAAATCTTATAAGTGGATGACCAAATTTCATATGCCACAAGTTACAAGGACTACCATTATTAATAAGAGCAAAACATGGAAAGGAAATATTTGAGTCAGATATACTCAAGTTACATTTGTATTAAGAATTATCTAAGAGATAAAACAGGCTTTGATGTTTCTTAGCTCTGCTCCAATCGTTTGAAAGGTATTAGTCTGCTCAATAAGATAAGTATTTTGAGAGAAAACCATAAAACAATTAACAGAATTAAGCAACTAGGAATAGAAATGAGATGAACAGAAAATTCAGGAACAAAAAGAGTGTTATGAATGGTAAGATTGCACAAGACAATGGTACCCGAGAATTTAGCAATAAGAGGATTTTGGTTGGGTAATTGTATATAAATAAAAGAAATAGGTTTGAGATTTTGAAATAAAGATTTAAAATGACAAATATGGTCAATAGCATTACTATCTAAAATCCAAGAAGAAAAGGAAAAAACAAAACTTGTGGGTTTGGTAGTACAATGATGAACAACAATTGTGGGAGAAGAATAATTTTGAGACTGTTGGATCAAGGCGAGAAGAACTTCATACTGCTCTCTAGAGAAACCAAGTAACCAATTGAGCTTAAGCTTTGTCATCCTTCCTGACAAGAAGATCGACAATATAGGAGACAATATCAACCATATTAGCACAAGCAAAGGGCTTGGACGAAGGAGGATGGACTTTAGTGTGCAGGTTAAAGCTTATCCTAGTGAGATTTTTTGGACATTTTGTTCCACCTGCTATCGGGTCATTAACGGACCACCAATTTCTAGTTCCACGCACGAGATGTATATATCTCGGCGTGAGGGGTGTGTTGGAAGTCCTACATCAACTAAAGATAAGGTCAATTTTATAATATATAAGTGTGGTGCAAACCTCATCTTACAAGCCAGTTTTGTGAAGTTGAGTTAGGTTTAAAATTCACTTACTGACATGAGAGAAGGAAAGAAAGAAAGAAAAAAACAGCAACTGAGATATAAAAATGGAGAAGAATTGTTTGATGAATTTTGGAAAAAACAAAAGAGAAACATAAATTCATGAAAAACTAAAGAAGAAAACAGAATAAGACAAATGAAGAAAAATAAATAATAACAAAGGTTACAATTTGGAAAAATGAGAGAAAAAAAATGAAGTGATTCTCATGATTAGCCAATGGAAATATATTATTTATTGTTATTTTCTGTTTATTAATAAAGACATGAACCTAATTTAAAAACAAGCAACAAGGCTGAATACACATGATCTAAAGAAAAGATTAATGAGTTGAAGTTCAAGTGTCTTTAGGGGCTTAAGCTCACTTTCATCATTTTAAATGTAATTATTTTGTCTGTTTTTGTATCTTTAAGATGTCTACCACACTTTCAGTATTTCATAAACTATAGATAATCTGGTAATGAAAAGTTTATAGTGGAAAATAAGTGCCAATAAAAATTTATGTGGAACTTTGACAATTTTGCATAAATTTACTAATAAAAATTATGTATCTATGTTACAATTATCATCATTATAAAATATGGTGTCCATCATTATTAAATATAGTTTCAATATCTTTTCCAAAATTAAATACAATGAGAGTTTCTCCTTATCTGCCAAAAGAAATGTTATTTCTTATTTGACATATTTTGTTTCCGTTATTTTCCTTCTAAGTTTACGTGTTTAGTCCCCCTACCTCTTTTAAACCTTTTGTACTCTTTAATCTTATGGTATTGTGTGGTATGATTTTCCAATTGACATTAAGTAATTACGTGATTACGTGATGATATAACAGTGTTAAAATTTCATCGTTCAAGATAAAATAATAAAAAACTTTTTTTATATTTAAATATTTGAAAATTTAAATATATATGCATAAAAATAATATGACTTTTTTTTTTATAGAAAATAATATATTTTATTATATTAAATAAATTACAATATTTCAATATATGAAACACTAGGAAGAACATAGGCTCGTGTGCTCACATTTTTACATGTAAGCAAATTAGAAAAATAAGATATAAATAGTTTTTAATAATAAATTGAGGTGTTATGCCATTATTTTTTGAATAAGAAGTTATGCAATTGATTAAAAGATTTTATGATTATGTATTTTTTTAATGATGAGATTGTTTTAATTTAATAAATGACAAAACTGTTTGATTAAAATGTCTAAAATATATTATTTTTTACACAATGACAGTGATATAAATATGGAAAATTATCTTTTGACAAACTTTGTTTTTTTTTATAAATTTGACAAAGTTTATATAAATAGAATTAATTAAATATATTCATTTGTTATTTTTTAACCAAAATGAAGTAATAAAATAGTATTTTTTTTACCTAAAAGGTAATTTGTCAATTTTTTTTTGTCAAACTATATTTTTCTATTAATATATATTTTTTATTTAATTATTCCGATGTTATTGTTTATTATTCAATTGGTATCTTCTATGTATGCAATATATTTATGGTCCTATACATATCCAAAAACAAAAAAAAAACATTTAAATTATAAAAACAAATACACCGAATAGATTTATTGTTCAAGATATCATTATGTAATAAATAAATTTTTTAATTATAAAATATTAAACATTACATCAGATGAAAAATATTTAGGCAAGAGATATAAATATATCACACTTTCTTTTTCTTGTAAAATTCTTTCTTATTTATCATATTCATCATTTTTCTACGGTAATGTAATGGGGCTTCTACCCGTGTTATAAGATACACCTAACCTGAAGTATATTTTCTGGTTGTAATGGTTTTGTATATTTTATCCCCAAAAGTTACCATATTTTTCTCTTATTTCTTTTTTTTTCTCATTTTTTCACCCCAAAGAAGATAAAAGTTTACATTTCTTTTATAATTATATTTAATTAATATCACCAATTAAAGATTCATGATTCTATGCTTGTTAATTCAATGTTATTTATTTCAGGTTAATAATGTAAAATAAAAACATGGAACATTATATCGAGAATTAATTAACTTAATTGAACTGTGAGATACCGTCACAGAAAAAAAAAACATTATTTATTTACCTAAAAGCAAATCCACAAATCATTTCAGTAAAAGTTTTATTTTTCTTGAAAAAATAAGCATAATTTCAAGATTGGTGAGAATTGAAGGTGGGGAAATATAAGAGAGAGAAGAGGCAGTTGAAAAAAGTTTGTGCAGTGAGTTAGATCGTTTCATTTCATTGAGTTGCACATTACCTTCCGTGTCCTTCCTCTCCCTGCAATCTAGGGTTCGTCGAATATTCTGTATCTTGCCTTAGCCTTTAATCTTTTTCTTTTTTGTTTGATTTCTCCGTCACTGTTCATCTACTTCGATCTGTTCAATTCAGGTACTTGCCGTGTGGCAATCATCTTCTTCTTTTCCTTTTTCACTTGTTATTCTGTTTGATCAATTTTGCGCTGGTTGGAGCTTTAGCACTTACTTAATCCCGACTAATTAGGGCTTTATTGGAGATCTCCGTTGTACGTTGCCTCCAAAGAATTCACCATGACAATCGCCGATGATTCAGTTTTTCCTATGGATAATGTGGCGAGTTGCATACAGCTTCCGCCGGAGGAGGAAAATCGGATCGTATCGGAGTTGATCAAGGAATCGGAACTTAATTTGAAAGAAGGCAACTTATATTACGTCGTTTCTAACAGGTGTTAACCTTATATATTTTATTTTGTTTTAATTTTGACGAATTTATGCTACACTGTGTTGAGCGTGATGGATTCGGATATTATCGATTGAAAAGTTATGATTATTGGCACCTGTTTCGTGTATATAGTCTATTAGTTTATGTCTCTATCATGGAGTGAATGGATCGTGTGTTGTGCTGGTGCCTAAACATGCATATGCTAGAATGTTTGCTCCGATGTATCCTTTCTCTTGTTTTTCCTCTCCCTACAATATTGCCAGGCTAGCTCTTTTAAAAATATTGTTATGTAGTTGCTATTGGACCTGCAAGGGTAGGCCTACTGCACATGAGAGCTGATATAAGTTGCTATTGAGTACATGTTGTTGTCGTACCTTATAAATCCATTAACCCATAATTCTTTGACCTGCCTCTCTGTTTCATCCTTCTGGTGATGTGCATTAAGGGCATACATTCATTAATCCCTAACCGTGTAACAAGTTTATACCATGAGACTTGGTTCATATGGTGGAAACCCCTTTTTCTCTTGGAAAGTTTGCTCAAATTTACTCAAAATCACTTTTAATCCTTCCTGCTATTGTTCATTAAGATGCCTGAATCGATTCTCTTCTTCCTTTGGACCACAAATAGCAATAGGCATCATAAGTCCCTCTATCCTCTTTGAATTTCCTCCAACCAAACATTGCAAAGTCGTTTGAGTTACACAACATTCCCCCTGTTTTGTAGCTGTACCCAAGTGTCTCCCATGTTTATTTTTATGGTATGTAACTTCCAACCCACCACCGTTTTCTCATTGAAGTAAACGATGCTATCCCCAACACCATATCAATGTCTTCTAGATCAATTAAAAAAGCATGCAACAACACAAACTACCCAACTCCATCACAAGATTGCGACATATACCTCTCGTCTTGGTGCCCCCATCAAGATGCGCATGCTTTTCATATCCTTCTTCTTCCACCTTATTGGCTCCATTATATTTCGTGAGATAAAGTTGTGTTACTGCACTATGCACCAACACACACACACAAGGCCCATGAATCCTTCCTTCTAGTTTTAACATTTGTGGCTGTTCCCCTTGTGTATGCGATAGGGATTGCAAACTGATGGCACTACACTCCATCATAGTCCTCCTCTTATGACACGTCACCTTTCTTTTGTATGTGGTCTTATCCTCCATCTCATCAAATAATGTAAGCTTTAACTATTTTTCTAGGTACACATGTTGTGGAGTATACACACCACCACACTTGAAACATAGGCTCTTATTCCTTTGGTCTAACAAGTATCCATAGGACCCCTTTAGCTCTTGGGCCACTTGTAGACCTTTCTAACATTTTTTTTATCGGGCCCTGGCCTATCTGTACCTCCTGCTGACCATAAATTTTTACACCCCTATCAGCATTTTGTTGAACTTTGTTAAGGAAAGTCAAATTGGGCCTCATGGTCCAATGTGACCAAACACGAGTCATTTCTCCCCTGCGTATTGTCTAACCTGTCCATTGCCCTTGTAACACTAATGAGGCGTGATCTTGACAATGATCTCAAAGCATGTAAACTTTGCACCCTCTTGATCTCTTCGTTCAATTCATGGAGGAAATGAGCAAAATATTGTTGCTTAAGAATCTTAGGGACTTGAGCAATCAAGAATTCAAAATCCTTAATATATTATTCAACATTGCCAATTTGTCGAAGTGCAGTGAGCTGGTAAGCATTCCCTTTGGCTAAACCACCATATCTATCCAATGAGGCTTGTTTGAATTGCTCCCATGGTCTTCCCTGTTCATCAAGGAATTGGAGAACTGTATGGATTCTCCTTCCATAGATAGTAGAACCAAGTTGACCCAGACCTGATAGTTGGTCTCTTGCACTTGAAAATAAAGTTCTGCCTTGATTATCCACCTTGTTGGATCCTCCCCATTGAACATGGGTAGTTCCACCTTTCTTACCAATTGGCAAAACTTCATCAAGTATGTCACCTTGTAATTTCTTCAAGTCCCTGCCACTGCTACCCGTTGTCTTCTTTAGTGACTTGGTTCCTTGCTCCAACAATTTTTATTTCTTTGGATTGTGGTTCACCGTTTGCTCTTTGTAAGTTCCTAACAACCTGTCCACATTTTTGGAAAGGAGGTCAAACAACTTAGACTAACTGTTGGTGTTCTCTTTACGCAATTCCTCCATTCTCTTGTGATTCTCTAGTGCTTGAAGCCGCATAGCTTCCATGGAATGTTTCATGCTGGCAGATCTTTTTCTACCATATGTAGTCGTGAGTCCTCTTGTTTTTGCTGGCTCTTAATTTGAATCACCGTCTACAAAACTCTTCTTCTTTTTGCCTTCTTCCTAGGGGGCATCCACTATGGCAGGTTGGACCTCATCCAATGCAGCTCCTCAGCCTTATCTTGTTATTGAATTGTTAATTTTGCCATAGTTTGATTGTGATTCTAGTTTGCCTCTTATTTATTAATAGTGATGTTGTTGACATTTAAACTTTTGCAATTTTTTAATATTTGAATGAAGGTTCTATGATTGAGATGAATTGGCAGGGTATTTTTAAATTGTGAATTGCAATGAAAAATAACTTCAAATATATCATATACATGATGCATAAGGTTCAAGTAAACAATTTAAGCAAAGTCATTTAAAACAAAACTTTGTGAAGCCCTTTTTATTTGAAGAATGGAAACAAGGCAATTAAATAGCTAAATACAGCACATGCGTGTGAGTGACAAGTGAAGGTTGAAAAAAAAAATTGGGTTAGTTTACAAGTGCTCTTTTGAATTAATTTTTCATTTAAAAATTAAAGCTCACATGACTTAATTTTTCTTTTTCATGAAAAATTGGTGAATAAATGAAAACATATGAATTGTTGAATATTGCATCAATCGTATTGATGATACAAAATTACATAGATCCATTTGAGTATCATAAGATACAAAGTCATCTAAGATTTATCTGATGATTCAAATTGGAAGATAGGAAAATTGGATTGGATTGAAAGATTCTGCTAGCTATAATTTTAGCATTTATAATCACCGTGTTGTCTGGGATTGACAACTACCGACCTTCACAATGTACATGATATCTTTCCATGTACTCAATTTATGAATGGCTTGTTCTATTTTAATGTTCATGTTTGTGTATTTTTGTATTGCATTGTAATCCTGCAAAAGTTTCAACAATCAGTTTTCTGCTGTGGTTTTATGAGCTCATTTATTGTGTTTTCTTTTTTTTCAAAGACTTTTTTAATTAAAAATGTCTATTTTTTTAAGATAATTAGATATTTCATTTTTCTTGAGAAAAAACCAAAAGCTGTAGAAAAGTTTCTGCATCTTTGATTTCTCTTATTATGGAGTTTGGCCAATTTTTAAGAGACCTTTTGAGGGATAAGTAATTACTTATCACAGAAAAACTTGATCCGACTTACCCACAATGCTTTTCTTGGATGCTAGAATGAGTAGCTTCGGAAAAAAGCAATAAAAGAAATATGTAACAGTGTTTTTGTGTAAAGCTTAATTCCTTTTCTGTTGCATGCAGCTGGTTTTCAAGGTGGCAGAGTTATGTTGGGCCTTGTGTTGGTATGCTATCAATTGACAAACAATCTTCTGATGGGCCGCATGCCAACATGACACACACAAAGATTGCCAACAGACCTGGGCCTATTGATAATTCTGATATTATTTCAAAGGGAGACAACTTTGACAGCAGCAGTTTAGATATTTGTCGAATGTTGGAAGAGGGTACAGACTATGTTCTAGTCCCTGAAAAAGTGTGGGAAAGGCTGTTGGAATGGTAATTGTCAAAATAATATTTTTTCTTTTTAATGTGGAGAAAATTTATGATCTAGTGATTTGTAGTTTGAAGGAAGGGCCATCCATATATGCATAAATTATATTAATCCTGTATTCTTTGAAGAGACAGTGATAAAATAATCTCGAATAGATGTGATTAAGCATGCATTGGTTAATTTGTGGACACAGATTTAGTAGCACAAATTGGAAGCAATTTCCTAATAGCTTATATGAACTGGTTTTGGAATATTATGATAAAAGAAGAGCCCAAAACGTGTTTAATTTTAAAATTTCCCCCTTGAATCTTTGTAAGCAATGTTTTTGGTTGAACTCTTAACATGAACAGGTTTAATATTGAAAATTTGAAGCTAACCTATCTACAGATTATGGAAACCTCTTGACATTTGGGGATGGAAAAATGCATGAAATTAATTCGACATGTCATTGGATGCAATAAAGTGCTTGATTTGTGTAATGTGTAAATAGATTTCTGTCTCACTATTGTCTAGGTACAAAGGTGGACCAGCATTACCGAGGAAGTTAATTTCTCAGGGTATTGAACATAAGCAATACAGTGTTGAGGTTTACCCACTTAGTCTAAAGGTTACTGATGCGAGAGACAACAGCCTGTTGATTGTAAAATTAAGCAAAAAGGTACAGATTGATTTCATTACAATCTCTTTTGTTCTAGTTAGCTTTGTATTAATCCCAATGCTTAATAGGGTGCTAGATTATTTATTTATTTATATGCTCTGTATGTTGGTCTTTGATTATCACTACAAGAACTGATTGTGCTATTTTCTATAAATTTTAATGTTACCATACTGTATTTCGAAGTAGTTGATTTTTATTTTCTGTAATTGTTGTATGATGAATGAAGGTCATTAAATTGAAATTTCACACATGTTTCTCTGTTTTTGTGGAAGAATGCTCATAAAATTTAGTTGAGAATAAAAAGATAATATAAAATTGAGGGCTTGAGAGATCCCTCTTGTGATCTTCTATTTATAATGATAGAAACTGATACAATGGAAGATGAAAGATCAAAAGACTACCCTAGATTAGCTACAACTCATAGAGTGCACTAGACTCCTAGGTACAAGACAAGGTACTAATCATGATTACAGCAGATAAATGATTCCCAATGCTCTACTTTTTACTTATTTCAACAAATTTAAAAGTGAATTTAATAGTTGTAAGTGCAAACCATACAATTAAACGATAACAGGTACATGTTTATACTGGTGTCTTGACACATTATGCTTCTAGTCTAGATGGTACTGTATTTGGTTGTATCATGATATAATTTGATGATTGAATGTGAATGAGCCATGATTCTGATTTTTATTTTTTTCTATTCCTGTAATATATTTTTTTAGGCTACTATAGGTGAACTTCATGAGTTGGTGTGCAAAATCAAACACGTAGAACAAAAGAAGGTGCTGTTCCCCTTAATGGTTTTGCTTTTATTTATTTCATTTGTTATAAATATCTTACATTTCTCCTCCTGTCTTTTTCCTTTTTGTTTGTTGTCAATTATTTTAGGCCTGTATCTGGGATTACTTCAATTCAACAAAACATTCACTGCTGACAGTCTCAGAGCAGACATTGGAGGAGGCTAACTTGTTGATGGACCATGATGTGAGTGCCCTTAAGTAATGTAGATCTTTACTGTGTGTTTGGTTTGACGTTTGGAGCCTTGGATTCATGTTTTGGATGTGAAAAATGGAATCTACTGAAAGTAACTTGGGCTTGGATGTGAATCACAAATCCACGTTTCAATTTCACTTGATCCTACGCCAAACCAAGCATACACTTAATTGTAATATGGAATTCTTCTAAATTTATGTTTAGATACAAAGATCTCCTAACTTTTTTCTTGGTATTGATTCTTCTATAGAAGCTTGATGCTCCTGATTCATCTCTTGCTCACAGATTCTTCTAGAAGTATTACCTGATGGAGATCAATCTTCTCATTCTGGCATGGATTCAATGGGAAATGAACTAGCTTTGGTACCATTAGAACCTTCAAGGTCATCTGTGTCAATTGCTGGGGGACCCACCATGTCAAATGGTCACTCAACTGGATCTAGTTTTAGTTTGTATCAGGGAACTTCTGTTAGTTCGTCATTGACCAATATGGATGATAAACATGATATCTATAAAGGTGAAAGGGGTGGTTTGGCAGGACTGCAGAACTTGGGGAACACCTGCTTCATGAATAGTGCTATTCAATGTTTAGTCCACACTCCACCGCTTGTTGAATATTTCTTACAGGATTACAGTGATGAAATCAACATGGAAAATCCATTAGGAATGCATGTAAGCAACCATTTTAATTTGTTTATATGTTTTTTTTCCTAGTGTTCTACAGTTATAAAAATAGGGTTAAATATATTTTTAGTCCTTATAAAATAAGTGAATTTTAATTTTGTTCTTCATGAAAAGTTTCTTATTTTTCTAAAATTTGAAAACTATATTGTTAGTTCTTACAAAATGAATGAGTTTTTTTTAATATAGTCCTGTAAAACATTTTTCTTTGATTTTCATCTTTTCAAAATTTGATAAAAATCATTATTTTAGGGATCATAAATATTTTTACAAATGTCGTATGCTGTCATTGTGTTACATGCACCATTGAGTGATACCTAGGATGCTTATTTGTCATTTAGTTCAACACATAAGCAGTTAATGAGTGTAATATAGTACTAGGTATGGTTCATAAATAATTATTTCAATTTTAAAGGGACTAAAACAAAAATTTTTCTAGGGACCAAAATTGAAACTCGTTCATTTTACTGGAACTAAAAACATGTTTTAAGTCTAAAAATAATGTATCATTGGTGACTTTGCTTTGAAGGCACTTTCAACATTTAAATTAATTCTGCAATTGTTACATGTGTCTGGTATGCAGGGTGAGTTAGCACTTGCATTTGGTGACTTGTTGAGAAAACTTTGGTCTTCAGGGCGAAATGCCATTCCACCCCGTGCATTCAAGAGCAAATTGGCCCGATTTGCTCCACAATTCAGTGGTTACAACCAGCATGATTCTCAGGTTAGTTTATGCAAATTGTCTAAGTTCCTTATTTTTGTGATTACTGTCAGGTATAAACTCAAGGGCTGTTATTACTTAATACTGGAATGCTGTCTCCTTATGCAACATTCAGACAACTTTAGGCATTCTTCCACCAACCTTTCTGTAACATGAAATCCCTTCTGTCAACCATTCACTGTTTCCATGGGTAAATGCAACATCTTTGGTCATCTGTTTCAGGCGCAGTTGAGAGTTGGGATGAGAGTAACTGAGTTAATTTTTTGTTTTCTTATCATCTTTTTCTTTTGTATAACGTGCATTGGCAGAATCCTACCGAAGAATCTGGTTTAGCTTTAAAGTTGCACATAAGAAAATTTGATGATTGCTTGAATTTCGTTCAGTGAAAGCTTTTAGTTATTTTAAATTGTTCACAAAAATTGAACTTCAGCCTTTTAATGGTTGTTGTATGTTCTCTGATTATTGGATTTCTTTCTTTAGGAATTGCTTGCCTTTTTATTGGATGGTCTGCATGAAGATTTGAATCGTGTGAAACAAAAGCCTTACATTGAAATGAAGGATTCGGACGGTAGGCCAGATGAGGAGGTTGCTTCAGAGTGTTGGAGAAATCATATGGCTCGGAATGATTCATTGATCGTTGATGTATGCCAGGTGAGTTTATGTCCATGTTTTATCATAGGCACTTACTGCATTGTAATTGATCCTCCACTAGTCGTCTCTTTTCTTAGTTAACTGTTTAAATTTCTGCCCTGTTTTCACTTTTCTTCCCTCCCCTGTTTTGGCACAAGAAGTGAAGAGAAGTAATCATGAATTACTTACTATATTTATATATGTTTTACTCTATTCAATTTTAGTTTATAATTGGTTTTGTTCTCAATTTTTTTCCCCTTCTCAATAAGCCTTCTCTACTTTCTATCAATTTTAACTGAATTTTCTATAGAAGCTTGACAATATGGAGTCTCAACTTTAATTTCATTGTACTAAGCGTGGCATTTTTTATTTTTCTACAATAAAATGCTCAGGGTCAATACAAGTCAACGTTGGTTTGTCCAGTATGTGAAAAAATTTCAATCACTTTCGATCCATTCATGTACTTATCATTGCCACTACCTTCCACTGTCAGTCGCACAATGGTAGTAACTGTCTTCTATTGTGATGGGAGTGGTCTTCCAATGCCATACACCGTGACTGTTCTGAAACATGGTTCCTGTAGAGATCTTTGCCAAGCATTAGGCACTTCATGTTGCTTGAAGAGTGATGAAATGCTTTTGCTTGCAGAAGTAAGTGCTTCTCATAAAAAGTTGCTTTTTGTTGGCTTTGATTTCAGTGATTGATGGTTTATGTCTATCTCTTAGGTTTATGATCATAGGATTTATCGATATCTAGATCCGGTGGAATCCTTGAATTCAATAAAGGATGATGAACACATCGTGGCGTATCGAATTAAAAGGGGAGCTAGCGAAACAAAACTTGAAGTAATACACCGATGGGTGGATAAGTAAGTTTACCTCTTTTGGTGCCTCTGTCCATTTCTTTTCTGCACCTCTCCCTCACTCTCCTATAATATTTTCTGCACCTCTCCCTCACTCTCCTATAATATTTTCTGCTTGTCTCTGTATCCCCCTCCCCTTTTCTGCACATCTGTACTCTCTTTCCTCCACACCTCTC
>Ga0214542_1000827_pt1 | contig 59658 bp, 23 predicted proteins | sample CNSS1metaG_FD_160096 | JGI IMG/M metagenome (GOLD analysis project Ga0214542, IMG submission 160096) | Root nodule microbial communities from cowpea collected in UCLA plant growth center, Los Angeles, California, USA - CNSS1 | ecosystem: Host-associated > Plants > Roots > Nodule | place: USA...
CTTATGCAGTAGGTAGACTGAGTAGATACACTCAATGTCCTAATCAAGAGCATTGGGATGCACTTGGAAGGCTTATGAGATACTTAAGAGGTTCAATGGATTATGCCATTGAATATAGTGGATTTCCCGTTGTACTAGAAGGGTACAGTGATGCTAACTGGATCTCTAATTCAGATGAGACAAAATCCACTAGTGGTTATGTATTCACACATGGGGAAAATGCGATTACATGGAGATCAACCAGGTAAACAATTATTGCAAGATCAACAATGGAATCTGAGTTTGTTGCTCTCGAAATGGCTGGTAGTGAGGCTGAGTGGTTGAAAAACTTCTTAGCAAACATTCCTTTAGGAATTAAACCAACCCCATATGTATCTATACATTGTGATTGTCAATCGGCAATAGCTATAGCCAAAAAAAACTATAATGGAAAGAATAAACATATACAATTGAGACATAATCTGGTTAAGCAGCTGCTAAAGAGTGGAACTATTTCCATTGATTATGTGAAGTCAAAACGGAATCTAGTAGATCCCCTGACAAAACCCTTGAGAAGAAATATGATTTTAGAAATATCGAGGGGAATGAGACTGAAGCCATTTGCAAACAAACAAGTGATGGTAACCCAACCTTTGTGATTGGAGATCCCATGAAAAAGGTTCATATGGGTAAAAAAAAGGTTACTTGTTAGTTCTGATAGCACTAAATTGATTTTTAAATCAATTATGTCCATTCCTATGGTGTGCGTGAAAGTGCTAAAGGCTGCATTTTGAGAGGTTAAACTTTGTAAATTAAATTCTATGTGGTGTAAGAATTTTAGTTTAAACAAAGTTTTAATGATTTTCATATCCTTTATAGGTAGTGTATGATTTGCAGCATACACTTGATGAAATCACCTATATGAGTGTTAAGTGGGGCCGCTTGTATGAGATCTTGGCATGATCTCTAGAGCACTCATGAATATCGGGCTCGCGCATGTCCTAGTAAGCGCAACACAGCGTTAACAGCAAGGATTGTGGGGGTGTATTGTGATCGATAAACCACTAACACACATCAAGTGTCTTTGGTTCATATAGCTTGCTATACCAACTACACTGTGTGTTAAGTTTATCTGTCTAGGACTAGTTCATATAGCTTGCTATACCAGCTCCGATGCATTTACGTCTTGTGAGACCCAGAATTTTTCTTCCTTTCTTTTCTTATCTTTTGCAATATGTGGGGGATTGTTATAAAATAATCTGTTTATTGCAAAGATTCTAAATGTTGCATGCCATAATTATCTCTGCTACAGTTTCAAGTTTATGATAGAGGTGCATCCGTTTTGATTCTTGAACCTGAAAGTTGGGCTGCCAATTGTATACGTTGCAGGAAAATTTTTACCGTTGCCATACATTGAATTTTTCTCCATAAATGATATGGATTTCAGCCCTTCACCATTCACCACTCACACCTATAAATAGGTGGTTTTGGTGCTCTCCAAAACACACCATCTCTCAATCTTTTCTTTCATTCTTCTAGCTCTCTTCTCTCATATTTCTTTCTTCTTTTATCTGGGTTAAATACTCTTTCAAGAGTACTTGCCTTCTAGTTCTAAGATCCTCGGAAGATCCGAGAAGTTCCTGTTGTATCTTGGGGGGCTTGCGCAATACACCGCGGATAAGTCCTTAAGGGCAGTGAATTTACACGCCTCAGGAAGCACCTTTTGTTCGTGATTTGTCAGTTATTTACAACACGGTCTTCACGCAGTTTGACGAATGGGATGATGCAGGCCACCATGCACATGGCGTGGGAACCATATCTGTGCTTCAACAAGGAAATGGAACTGGTTATGGGTTTAGTGGATATGATTCCAAAGGTGCAAGCTTTGTGTGTGGAACAAGTTCCATTGTGCTTGGAACCTATTCCAATTATGAAAATAATGCTTTTGTGTTGTAGCAAGTGGTGGACTAGTTGAATAATATCATTTATGCTTGGAATCTTTAATTTTTTTTTTAATATTGAAATTCAAAATATTTAATTTTTTATATAAAATATATTATATTCTTTATTTATTTCAATTAATATTTTTTTTAAATTATTCATCATAAAAAATATTTAAAATAATTTCAACTCATCTAAATATCATTTAATATTACTTTTAAGATAAAGGACAATTTGGTAATCTTACTTTTCTATCTATTATTCTTTTTTTAATTTATCATATCAGTCAAATCTCTCATAAACATTTACAAACTTTACTCTCAAACCCACTCCACTATCACCTTCAAATCTCGTAAAAGAAACAATACAAACTTCACCCTTAAATCTATCATAATTCATCCAATCCCTCTCCCTCAAATCAATCTCTACAAAAGAACACACCCTTAAGCTAGAAACTGATAGACTTAAACTAAGTGAAGTTTTTAGATACCCTATTATACTTTGTATAACCTACACATGGTATACCAAAGATTGGAATACAAATTGGTTGAGTTGTTGGACACCATAACTAATATTGGGGGAGGGTGTGGAGTAAGGTAGATCAATCTTCCAATAACTCCCATATGTTTTGTTGAATTGTCTACTAAATGACCTCAATCATCCATAAGTTTGTAAAAGGGGTCCATGAAAGATGCATGCTTATTAACAATAAAATTAGTGTTAGCAAGAAGATTAAAACAATACTTTCTCTAGTTTAGTATTATGTCTTGAGTGGATCAAGCAACCTCTAAGCCTAAGAAGTACTTGAGAGGACCAATATCCTTGATGTTGAGACCAGACAATCTAATCTTAAGAACCCTAGAAAAAGATTTAACACGAGTCGACCATCCAACAATTTTGATGATAACAAACACTCTAAGTGTTATGCTATTATATGATATGAATATTCTAACGTGTGTTTTTGTGACAGTTTAATGGAAGCATGGATCTTACAAAGTTTAGGTTTTGTCTCTAACTAGACAGTTTGATGACATCGTCTAATGATTTAGTAGATGATCTAATGGACCTTTTCCGATGGACATTTACATGCAGATTTTGTAGAATGAAGTGTTAGCTAAGATAGATGCAACAATCAAATTCAAGAAGTTATATAAAGATATCAAGTTAAAGTTGAAGAATACATCAACAACAAACACTCTTACTAAGCCTTATAGTGATCATAGCTTATGTTTGTGGATTGTGAGAAATATCTTGTAAATCCTTAATATATATTGTGAAGTTTGGTTAAGTGAGCTTAAATTGTTTTCTCTGTGAGAGTGATTTTCTTTCTGCTTAAGAGTTATTAATCTCAAACGAAGATAAAGAAGATTTAACCATGACTAGTTTGTATACTTGGTTTGTAATCTTTGTTTTGACTAGTGAAACCTTTTAAGTTTTGCTTAAGAGAGAACTTGATATAGTCTAAGAGATTAGAGTGAATTGATATAAAAATTATGTGTGCTGCTTGATTCAATCTCACTAGACGGTCTAGTCTATCTCTATACCAAAAAAATATCATGCTTTATTCAGCCTCCCTTCTAGAGTCAACTATTCTAACACTTGATAGTATAATGTGATCTGTTTTGCCTTAGTGCAGTGAGATTGTCATTGATTAAATGAACATGTTTAACAACAATATACATTCATGTTTTCTTTCAACAATACTATTTTGTTATGGAATAGTAAAGTGTCTAGTTTGATATAATTGTTTATTTTCATAATCTAGAGGGATAAGACATTAAAAATGATCGGTGACATACTTGTAAATAAGTAATCAATATTTACGTTTGGCATCCCAAGGTCAAACATAAATATCGATAATTTCGTCTGACTGTGTGTAGTCAAACATAAATTTACGTTAGTTTCAGTCATAGCAGATGTAAATGTATGTGTGCAATTATACATAAATTGTGATATTTATGTTTGACCTTGGTGTGGTAGACATAAACTAAATTTTTTATTTCAGATTCTCTTCTTTAGTGATTTCATCTCTGTGCGCGAAAGGGTTTTCTCTCATTTTTTTGTGTGCACGAAAGGGATGGCGACATCAAACCCACCAAAGGTATATTTCTCGTTTGCTTCCATTTTCATTTGCCTCCATGTTCGTTTGCCTCCATTTTCATTTCCCGAAAGCTTGAAACCCTTCCATTTGCAACAGTGGTGTGCAACGGCGGTGTGCGATAGCGACGTGCGACAACAGAGGACGATGTGGTCTCCAACTGCAACGGCGACACGACAGTGGATCTCCTTCGAAATGCAGTGGTTGCATGAACCACCATCCACGGTGGTGTGCGATGAGTGACCTCCCAAAGAAGTTTATATATTTGTAATTGCATGTCTGGTTGTTTGTACTAGACATATGCAACTCTTTTTTTTTTTTACAGACATAAATTTACGCCTTTCGATTCTACATATGATATAAACCAGGCGTGAGAACCCAAAAGCACTAGACCTAAAGGAGCATTTTGTGTTAGTGCTTGATACTTTATCCCCACAAAATGTTACCAACAAAAAAGTTCATGAAAATCAATTCAATAGAAAAGATACAATATTACTAGATTCCAATTTTCCTCCATATGTTTCCAAATAAGAGAAAACAAAAGTATAAGTAGCCTTTTTGTATAAAAGTTGATAAGAATCTAAAGAAAATAGGTATTGGAGGAACTTTTATAAAGGTAAGAAAAATACGAAATTTGCGAGCACCGCGAATGGAACTACATACGACATAGTGGAGTAAAGGTCCCATTAAAAGCGACAAAAACAGCATCGTATAAAGATTTTGCATTGCATGCAAGGTTGTTCTTCTGCACTAAACGCAGGCAAGTGGGTGTGGAATTCGACTTTTAAAAGCTAGGGGACCCGTCAAAGATGGCTATGTTACTCCATTAAACCATAAATTCTCCAACAACCAACAAAACCACATATTTTTTGGGTCCATCACACTCTTTTCTGCATATTCAACTCATTATAAAATATAAGGAACGCCATTAAATTCTATAATAATATATATTTTACGTACTCTGTTGAATCTATTGCTTTCACTTCAAGAAAATAATAGGCATTTTACACCAATTAAAAAACGTTAACAAGAAAAAAGCAATAAAGTTAAATTAGAGTTATACATGGTAGGATTCTAAAATTATGTACATTAATTTATTATCCAAGACTTTAAGTAGTATTGACTAACTTTTCATTAATTTTTAAATTAATTTTTTTTAATCAAAACATTTTAGTGTTGATCAAATCGGTATTGGTGCGTTTTTATTTTAAAATTTATGTAATTTGCTGTCGGCTAAGTCGATATCTAATAAATTTTATTTTTCATATTATCTAATTTGTGTTGGTTTAGTTGACCTTAATGACAGTTAGTTAAAAATAATATGGTACAACATCTTCATGTTAAGAAAAGTAAAATAAATGAAAAGAAGAAAACAATTGTAGTGAATGAAAGAAATTAATATAGATGAAAGAGATAAGTGTAAATAAAGAAAATAATTAAAATAATGCGAATGAAAAAAATGGAGAAAAGAGTGTGAACGAAAGAAATGTGTGAATAAAAAAATAATTTACGATTTCTAATTATTATAGAAAAGTTTATAATATATAAATTAGTATCAATTAAGCCGGTGTTACCTTTTATTTATATATATATATATATATATATATATATATATATATATATATATATATATATATATATATATATATATTTTCAAGATGGTGCTTATCTAAGAAAAAAAAAATGTTTTAAGTCATTTAAGAAAAATCTATATTTTCCTTAATTGGAAATGGTAACATGAAGACACACTTCAAGAAGATGGTAAAATGGAAAAATTTATATTGAATGATCCACGTCTAGCCAATATACCATTTCACATTCTTAATCAATTTTATATGTAGACGATTATTTAAATTTATTATGAAACACGTGTTACTTGTGTGTTCATTTTTTTTTATAATAAAACAAATAAAATTATTATTATTATAATTATGAAAGTAAATTAAAATAATTTTTACAATTTTATTATAGGTAAGGTTTATTTTTAAAAATTTTATTATTATAATAATTATTTTAGTTTAAAAATAATTTAATTTTAGAAAAAAGATGGTCAAATTTAAAATAAAATAAAATTGGTAATATAGTTATTTTAGTTTAAAGAAAAACTTAAAAATTAAAATTACAAATAAAATATATGCATAAAAAATCTCTTTTATATCATAGTATATATACATATAAAGATTGAATACAAAGTCTAGGAATTTCACTGGCCATGCAACAATCTCTCTTTGAAAACGCAAGTTGGTACATAAAATGCAAGCTATAGCAGTGGAAGCAGTCACAAAAAGCACTTTTGAAACTTCATTTTCAAATTATGAAGCCAAACAAATCTTAACACATGAAAGGGGACAACCATTTTACATGGCTATATGTTTTGTCCTCTTATTGTGTTCCAAAGTTAGACAGCCAAATGGCATAAACTTTTTCATGTATGAAATCAACTTAGCATTTTTACTTTTCTCTTTTCTTTTATTCTGTTTTTGCATGATTAACGTGGTTCATATATTGATGAATACCTCTTCTTCTGATTCTATTCACAGTACCCTCCATGATATATACACCATTTTACAGTTTTATAAAATTAATTTTAAATCATTAAATAATAATTGAGATATTGTTAAACTAAATGTTTATGCTCAAATGTATTTTTTTATTGAAAAATATGAGAAAGTGGACGGTATTGTTTGTGCTTATCTTTTAAAAAATATTTTTTAATAAAATAAGCAGTTTCCTTTTTTTTTAACCATAAAATCTTATTCATTTCTTAAATTAGTGATCATTTAAAAATTAATTATTTCAAAACATTTATCTTAAATTTAATCAAATTGTTCAGTGCTAACCAAATTGAACCATGTTTTTATAAATTTAAGGTTTGAACTCGACATCTAGTCCAAAAATATTTAACTTTGATTCATTTAAAAATACAAGATGAAATTTAAATTCCACATATTAACTATTTTGGCCTTATTTTATAGTGTCTTGTTTTGAACCACTTATTCAACAACAACCTTTTCCATAATTTTTTTTTTCCATATTGTCAATGTAAAGTACTTGATAGAAACCACCACTTATTCAACGACAATTTCTTCCAAAAAATTTTGTCCAGTAAAGTATTCAATAATTTTATCGATGACTAAAAGAATCAGTTCAATTAATGGATATTTTTTAAATATATATATATATATATATATATATATATATATATATATATATATATATATATATATATTATCTATCCACTTAAAAATTTAATTAGGCTCAATAATAAAATTATCATCAAACACTTTTTAAAAATAATAAATATATGTTCTATTTCACATAAATGGTAACAATTTCTATCATCGTGAAGGTTTTATGATGATATCCTTTTATTGTATACACCAATTATGGTTAAAAACATTAAAAATAATTTGGTCGTATTCTGAAGCCAAGTAAGAATTTTGAGATTACACGTAATCTGACCAGTCAATGTCTCCACACGGTTCTTTTTTTTTTTTTTGTCTTATTTGTGTGTGTTACACGTATTGTTTGAACCACGTGATTAGCTGAAAATATTATTTCGTAAGTTATGACTTTTGTTCTTCTTTATTAACTTGAAGACAAGTGTAACATAAAACTATATTATAAAGAAATGGATTTGGTGAGGATTGTTTCCACGTGTTTAATTATATTTGAGTTTTTCATTTGTTATTATTATTATTATTGAATTGTTTGACTCAAAATTTCCACCACCATATATACAACACGTTCCATTTGTTGTAAAAATATTAAGAAGAGATACGGTATAACATTTTTCTTAAGTATTTATTTATGATTTGTTATTAAAAACTTTCATGTTAAAACATGAATTTATTGAATAATATGTAAAGATTTACAGCATTGGCAAGAGCAAAATGAAAAGAATCCAGATAAGAGAAAAAGAATAAGTGATTTGTGTCTAGAAAAAGATAGAAAAAGAGGAATGACTCACTTATAAAGAAAATAACTTTAACCGACTTTTTACATGCCCACTAACATGAAGATGGAGAGTAATAGGATATAAGACAATAATGAAAATTATATTAATTAAGTAATGTTAAATTGTAACATTACATGTGATTATTAAAAATATGTTGGATATTTCGTATCAATTGAAATAAGATAAATTTATAGTCCAGTGTCAATTTTATTTTTTATTTTATAAGTTAATTTTGTTAGGTTGAGTTAGACTTTTAAAATAATATCAGAGTTATGTGAAATATCTTAACGAAATTTGTATTTTGTTGAACTTATCATGACACTGTTATTAAAATATTATCAAATCATCATCAATATTTACTTTCACATACATTCGATATGTATAGACGTGAGAGGTATATTAAAGATTTCACATATATTAGATATAAAACAATTTTACATTACATAAATAAATATAAAATTCATTTTAAAAATTAATTTTGTAAAATTGAACTAAACTTAAAATATCATATTTAATAACTACGTGTAAAAAATAAAAAATTTAAATAAGAAACCAGTCTACTCCCACCACCACACAGAAAATATCATAAGAAAAAAACAAGAGACAAAAAAAAATATATTAAATAAAACAATTGATAAATCCGAATTTCCTTATATCACAAAAGGAAGAAATCAACAAAAGTTTAAATTAAATATATCTAAAAGGTCAAAAAAAAAAATAATCCAAACCCACGTATGATCTTGAGTATGAGTCCTGTAACTTTTACTGTACTTTGAATTTATAAATGATATATTTATATAAACCTTTTAAGTAAAAGTGAATTGGATCACTTTTATGCTTTTGTAGAACACAGGGGCTACAACACCATTCACTATCAAAGATTAAAGCTAATATAAACCAAAAAGAAAACATAATAATAACACAGTCAAAACCTTAAAGTAAATAAATAAAACATTACCAAAATCAAGAACAAATCCATCAAATCGAAAGAAGCAAAATCATAAAATTCATAAACAAAATAAAATGAAAAAGAAAATAAATAAATAAATAAATAAAACTAACCGGAAGGTTGCGTCCTTGAGAGTATGAAATGCAGGTTTTGAGTGTGAAAGTTAAGAGAGAAAAAAATAGTGTGAATCCTTAAAGAGAAAGAAAGGAATGTAAGGGTTTAAATAATTTAGAGAAGAAAGTAACAGAAAGAGAGCTTTTTTGGAGACATGGATCTTTTTTGCCTATAGGGAATTTGTTCTACTTTTTTATTCTCTTCCAAAAGTTTTATAAAATTATTTTTCTTTTGTTGTAACCCAAACTCATGATTATGGTTTAAAATATCATTTCCGCTCACTTATAAAAATATTAAAATAGGTTTTAATATGTAAGTTAATCCAATTCATCACGAACTCGAATCAGATTTAGTTAAGAAAAAATTAATTTATTTTAAAAATGAATTAAATTCAATTCGACTCGTTCACCTTATTTTCATGTATGTATTGAATTTGACCTAAATAACTACGTTGAAAAAAAATGATTTTTTAAGTCAAAATTAATTTTGTATACAAGTTTTTTTTTTTTAAGAAAAAAGAATCATCGTTTATCTTTTTGTTAAATTCGTGCATAATTTTTTTTCATTTTAGAAGTTCTTTTAGATTATTGAATCTCTAAAGTGTCACTCTTTAGCTTTGCTTTGTCTATTCAAATTCGAGTCTTACATGTAAATTGTGTGAAAAATTATTATTTATAATTGTGTTATTAAAATCCGATCAAGGGAGCACGATTATTTATCGTAAGGAATATACGGTTAAAAATACAAATTGAGTGATAAGAATTATGAATTACATAACATAAAACTATACACGTATTTTTTGGAATATCCTACGTATTAAATTTGATGGTGGAAACAATGCCACTATATTTGTAGTTGTAGCAATATTTGACTATGTTCAACTTTTTCTTTGTTTTGCTCAAGTTGATTGGATAATGGGATCAATTTAGACTTGTGCCCACCTAGTTAAATCGCTTTTTTTTCGAGAGAATATATGCAAAGTGATTTGGTGATTGATTGATCATGAACATATTTTTCTTAGGAGTAAAATTTTATGAATAAATATTATGTTGACCTTCTACTAGTGAGGTCGCATTTATTATATTAAAATGTTTTCTACTTATTGTGATAGTTTATTTTTTATTATTATTTTATCAAGTAAAAATCTTACATTGTCTAATTTACTCACTTTTCTAAGAAAAAAAAGTTATATACCAATATACTCTTTCACACTTTTCTAAGTTAGTTGTAAGAGTTGTGAGGTTATTGTCACAACTTGGTCAAGTTGTTTTCTCCATTATCCTTTCTTCTCCTTTTTTTATTTTTTAATAAAATAAAATCCTTGCATGCATGATATTTTTTTTTTCTTTTTTATTGTTCGTGATACTTATATTTATGGAATGTTAAGTTAATGTACTAAATTTGATGATTTGATGTATTACTTAATTATTTAATAAAACAGAAAACATCATAATCACGATAAACATTTAATATTTAATAAAAACGAGAAAAGTTACTTAGTTGCGAAAAATCTTGAAAAATTGATGAAATATTGGTTTATGCTATTGTATGAAGAGTGAATGGGTAGTTGTCAAGTGTTCTTGTACAATAAGTTCTATAGAAATAGCTTTGGCAAATTTAGTATAATAAAGTTTTAAGTATTTTATAAATTTAATTATTTTTATTGTGTATTCAATTTTTATATATATTTTTAATTGAGTTTGTTGTTATTTTGTTTTATATTATTGACGTGATTGTTATATTTTTATATTATCTTGTTTACTTATTTTTATGTGATAAAAAAATATGAAACTATGTGATTAAAGTAAAATAATATTGTGGGTAATATAAAAGGTGGATCAATTTTTGTTTCTTTCATTTAAAATGTGTTGGATAACAAGGCTAGTTCTATTAATGGTAGTGACAAAGAGAGTCTCTTATCATTTAAGTAATAAGTTATTCACTCTTTTACATTAACTACAATATCATTTTTATATTGACCACATAATATTAAATTTCATAACATTTTAACACTTTGAGATAAGTAAGATGACAAAACAACATAATACACATTTCAATTGTGTCAACATGTGCAGAAGGTCAAAGGTGAGGTGATAAAGACGTTGAGGCTCACATATGGTGCCAATTATCTCTCCAGACCTTTGATCTGGTAAACAAATAAGATCTTTGATTTCACATAAAGTATCATTTGAGTGATATTTCCAAATTGCAACTCTTTAAGTAATTGTTTAAGCTAAACAAATTCACAATTGGGAGAGACCATAACTTTAATCTTGTCTTTCATGAAAGGACCAAGTACATTGAGATTAAATGTCTCTTTATTTGAGAAATAATTGTATCTAGAGACATTATGAATAGGTTTGTTAACTCAAGTGATTATTAGTTAACATATATTTTAAGTCTTTATGGGAATTTAAAATTGATTATATTTGTACCAAGCATAGTACATACAATTCATATACACCAGATTGAGAAGTGTTACATGTTATTAAGTTGTAGTTACTTACAATATCTTATGTTGTTACAATATTATGTGTATTTGGGCTTAGCCCATATTTTTTAGTAATATTCTTTATTATAAATATATTACCCTATGTGTATTTTTTACACAAGAGAATGAATTCTCTACCTAATTTTGACTATTTTCACATGGTATCTAAAGTTAGGGTTTCCTAGTAACCCATATATATTTTTTAGGGTTAAGGAGAAAAACATTTATATCAATTTTGTGATATGGTGAATCCTAAAAAAACACATTTGTATGAGCTAGGAGATAATTTATCAAGACCAGAACTAAAATTATGAACAAAACGCGTAGATACAAAAAATTTAAGAGGTAAGGGTGAAAAGGTTCATGAGCGAACAAAATAGAATGAGGGATTTTGTTATTTAAAACTGAAGATGACACGTGTTAATAAGATAACATGTAATAAGAATAACATTACCTCAAAAATACCGATAAAACTCACCATGAATTAAAATTGTACAAGTGATTTCAACAAGTTGTCTTTATTATTATGCTCCATCACCCTATTTCCCTATTTTATTAAGGTGTATAAACACATGAGGTTTCACGAAGAATGTCATGAGAAGCCATAAAATGTTTAAAAGAGTGTGAAAGGTATTCTCGACAATTATCACTACACAAAGTTTGAATATAAATCACAAATTGTGAGACTAATACCCACTCCTTTGCTTATCCTAGATGTTGTGAGATTTTTCAAAAAGTATTATTTTTATCAATTCAACAATAGTCGTCTTAGTTGTCAATGTCGTTGCTACAAAGACAAAAACAAAAAAGAATGATAAAATTAAAGAGGGAGAACATTGTAGAGGAAAAAAGAAAACAAGGAGAATGTTGCAAACAAAGATGAGAGAGAAAACAGTTGCAAAGAAAGAAAAGAAAATGTTTAATTACTTGGATGGTCCTCACTTTAGTACAGATGTGTTAATTTAGTCTATGCTTTTAAAAAAGTTTCAATTGTGTCATAACTTTTGAAAAAGTATCTTAATTAGGCTCCTTTAAGAGAAAATTTACTACCGTCATTTACGGCGTGTCACGTGTCAATATGTGGTTGTTGTCACGTGTCAGGTTCATGATGTAATACGTGACACTACCAGTATCATGTGACAGGACAATAGCACGTGTTAGTGTCACTATCAAATATCATTGTCTTGATTTCAATTTAGTCTCTATTTATGTCTCTTTAATTCAATTTAGTCCCTACTTATATCACACCCCTACTAAAATAGAGACTATCCGAGTAATTAAAAAAAATCATTTTGAAAAACTTATTTTGGAAAGTTCATTCTAGAGGTAATATATACAGAAATATTATTATGGAAAGATTGTTTCAAAATATATTTCACGCGTTCTAAAAATCTCGTTCCAAAAAATTTTCACGATAGGTAATCTAAAATTCACTTTTACAAAAGGTAAAATATGGTTATTTTGAAAATTTAAAGGATGTGGAAAAAACTGAACGGGTGCAGGAAGAAAAAGCCTCTTCTATAGGCCAGTACAGTCTTGCAAAGACAAGGTTCTTGTTGAAGTTGAACTGTACCAATATTTTGACAATTGGTTAATCAGTTTTACTTTCTTCACCCCCAGAATTCCTTTTCTTATATTTCATAATATGAAAATGAAACGTATCTCATAACCAATTCGAAGCTATATTTTAGAATATATAAACTCAGATACTTTTTAATTATACAGTCTAAAACAAATCGAAATATATTTTAAAACTGTACCATAAAATAACAACATTGTATATTATATAACTCAAAACTATATCATATAGTCCAAAATTACATAATCTTATTCCAAAAACTATGCATTCAAAAGTTATATTTCAAATTATTTAATCCACTATGCAATTTAGAATCTATACCTATGTATAAAGAGATACCTATTTTTGGTATCTGCATTTACTTTCCAGTTTTACCCTTTTAATAAAAAATAAATAAATTAAAATTTGACCACTTTTTTAAACTTAATAATTTTTTAATTAAAAATTTATTTATAAAATAAATAAAAACTCTTTATAATTAAATTATAAAAACCTTTTATTTAATTTTATTATTATAATAAAAATATTATTATTGAATTTATTATATTTTACAATCTATACCTATATAAAAAGGATACTTTTTGGTGTTCATATTTTCTTTCCAATTTTACCCTTTACATAAAAAAAAATTAAATTAAAATCATTATTTTACCAATTTTACCTTTCAAATGATTGATTTCTTTTTAATTTAACAGTTTTTCTTGACTTTTTTTTAAACTTAATAATTTTTTATTTAAAAAATTACCTACAATAATAATTGTTAATTTTATAATTATAATAATAAAATAATTTTATTATTTTTTATTATAAAAAAAAGTAAATAACAACGCATGTGTTTTCACTTATATATTATAATAAAAATACATCGGCTATTTTTTGATTTGTTTATATTATGGGGTAGGGAGTAGAAGTACATAGATGAAAGAAAAAACAGTTAGACGGAGTATGAGATATATTTGGGATTTTTTTTTATCTCATAATATTCTTAAATGAGCTTATTTCGAAATAAATGGAAGGTAGAAAAAGTTTGATGGGGGAGTGCGGAAAGAAAATGTCCGTAATTTGAGCATCTGTGATCCAAACTTCCAAGAATGTGTACGGTAGGCAACTAAATGTCACCAAGAGGGTTGCTTTCCTCGTGGTAATTATTTTCACTCTCTACACACACCTATGACCTTTTCTAATGTTCATGTGTCATCTTATCCTTTAAAAAACCTACCATCTTTAACAATTTTTTCAAATGGCATGAGAATTGTGAGAACTCTAGTTCCATTGCTTTTGTTGCATAAGATACATATTTTGTTGGTCTCACTCATTCTAACTTTCATGGCTTTTAGGTTCTGGACTTAGGTGCCATAGATTACATCACTAATACTAAATCTTTTTTCTCTTCTATGTCTACTTCAAGTTATTTGCCTTTCATTACCATGGTCAATGGGTCTTAGGTCTCCTCACATGGTGTTATGGTGTTGGTATTATTAATCTTCTTCCTTCCTTATCTATTGATAATGTTATTTATGTTTTTGGGTCTCCATTTAATTTATTATCCTTTAATCTCATACTCATCCCTATAGAAAAAATTATCTTCATCCACATACCTTAACCCAACAGGTATTAAACTTTGTCTCTTGCCCATCTCCACTAGGTAACGAATATATACTTGTACCCATACACATATCTGTTTTCTTATTGTTTCAATATTAATTAATTAATTTTTATAAAATAATAAAAAATATGGTACAGGAAACATAATATTATCACATATTCAATATTAAGAGGATGATTGTTTTTTCGATATCAAATATTAAAAAGAAATTATAACTGTATACATTTCAAATTAGAGTATCAAATAAAATTTCATGAGAACCAAAATATTTATTAAATTTGCAAACATTAATGAAACCTAGTTGATAAAAATTAAAAATATTTTTTAAAAATATAAAAGGAAAACAAATATTCAAATTCAAATATATTTTAAATCTCTGTTTACTTTAATTTTTTTAATTCTAATGAGTATCTTTTTCTATATACTAATAAAAGTTATAATATATCACTTGATCAAAATCATGTAAAGAATAAAATTAAACTAATAATAATAAATTGATTGCCCATCTCATCCATCTGCTCGAGTTAGCATATGTTCGTCGTTAGCTCAGGCCAATTTGTCTTTGTCATCAGCCCGACCCGACCCATCTTGGCCGTTGGTCTGGGTTGGCTCAACTGATCTCAACCTTCGACTCGATTAGACTCGTCTCGGTTGTCTGCCTGGTCTGACCCCTCTTGGTCGTTGGTATGGGCCGACCCAACTCGTCTAAATCGTTGGCCAGTCTCGACTGCCAGCCTATGTCGAATCGTCTCGGCCTTCGGCCCAACTCGGCTCTGCCTTTAGTTTGTCCTAGACTTTCTCGTCCTTCAGCCCAAGCCAGTCTATCTCAACCTTCAGTTTGGGTCACCCATTTTGACCTTTGACCTTGATTGACACTTCTCGACTTTAGGCCCAGGTCGGTCCATCTCTAACTTTGGTCTGGGTCGACCCTTCTAAACTTTCTACCTAAGCCGGTTAGTCTTGACCTTTGGTCTGGGCGACCCATCTCAGCTTTTGGCTTGGCCCGAGATAACTCGACTCGATTTTTGTCTAAGACTCAAAGTATTGTTTTTAATATTTAATTAAAGTATTTTAATGAGGTCAAACCTACCTTAGCTCTAGCCCTAACTCACTTGAGAGGTGATTGAGACTTTTTTGTTTGACCCTCTCATTTAGGGACCCCCTAAAAGGAACTTCATGAAGGATGGGTTAAAACTAACCCATTAGCCAAATTGACACCTCTACATTTTTTAATTCATTCACAAAAATCAATGTGACAATGACCACAAGAGGATGATGATAAAAAGGGAATGACGACAACAACGAAGAGAGTTTGATCTTTTTAACCACTCCCATAAAATGCACATAAAAACTATAAGAGTGCAAAATTGCTTCTCATCCAAAGTTTCCTTAAAATTTTGAGACAACACTTGGAACTTTGCCACATATCTAGAAATGGCAAAGCTCACTTGGATGTGTATTCATCATAATTTAAAGGTTTAATTAGTCGATTGGTACCTACTTTCATTCGAAAATTTTAGTTTGGTACCCACTTTTAAAAGAGTTTCAATTTCGTTCCAACTTTTGAAAAAGTGTTTTAATTAGGTCCCTTTCAGAAAAAAATTATTAACTTCGTTAACGTCGTGCCACGTGTTAGCCTTTGATTTTTTTAATTTTTTAATTTTTGATTTTTTTTGCCACGTGTCAAATCCTTAATGTGACATGTGACATTGTCAGTACCACGTGGCAAGGTACTGTCCTGTGTTAGTGTCTCTTCCAAGTGTCATTGTCTTGATTTCAATTTAGTCTCCACATATGTTTATTTGTTTCAATTTAGTCCTCACATATATTTATTTGTTTCAATTTAGTCTCCACCTTATTTGTTTCAATTTAGTCCAATTTTTTTTTTCAAAATATAGAAATATTGTATCTCTTTTAAGACAAAATTTATTATTTATTTAAATGTTATATTGATATTTGTTATTAAAAAATGACTTACAAAATAAAGTATTGATATTTATATTAACGTTTAGTGGTAAAAGTCATGAATAACAAAACATGGATTAACAATTAAGAAAAATTTAATATGTTATGACGTCATTTTTAATAAAAAATTAGTATTATTGAAATTGTTATACTCATGTTTTGTTATTTATGACTTTTACTACTAAATTTTAATATAAATATGAATAATAATTTTGTAAGTCATTTTTAATAACAAATTCAATATAACATTTATATAAATAATAAATTTGATTTCAAGGAAAAGACAATATTTTTCTATTTTGTAAAAAAATATTCGGACAAAATTGAAACAAATAGAATGAGAACTAGATTGAAACGAATAAATATATGTGGTGATGACTAAATTGAAATCATGACACTTAATATGGACATGTGGCAGTACCTTGTCACGTGGCACTGACAATGCCACATGTCACACCAAAGATTTGACACGTAACAATTTTTAAAAAAAAAAAATTCAAAAAAAAATTAAAAATTCAAAAAATTTAAAAAATTTAAAAATCAGAGACTAACACGTGGTATGTGCTAACAACCTTAATATTTTTTGTCTGTAAAAGACCTAATTGAAACACTTTAAAAAGTTAAGATGAAATTGAAATTTTTTAAAAAGCAGATAGCCTGTCAATTTTCTTCCAGCACCCATCAAGACTTTCGGAAAATTTTATCTTCCAGAAATATATTTCCAAAATTGATTTAGTGTGTTTAAAAAATAAAATCAAGAATAATGGGTGCAGGAAAATAATTGATGGGATGCAGGAGGAAACAACCTTTAATGAATTTAGTGATTTTAATATGTGGTCTATCTCTTTTCACTTAATCCGTCATATGTATAGACTAGCAGACCATCCTGTTTCATTAAAATTAAAAATTAAATAAAATAATTTAAAATATTAACTTTTTATATTATATTATTTGAAAGATTTAATTAAACATTATAACTTAAAGAATTAATACTTATAAATTAAGTTTCACTTATTAATTATTTGATTTAAAATTTAATCAATTAAATGTATAGAAATATTCAAATGGTTAAATCTAGTAGACATTCCTCTTCTACGACATGTAGAAAGCAAAAGCTTCTCTCTTCTCAAAAATTGATTTCCGTACAGCTTAACTCTAGGGAAAGTGGTTCTTGTGATTGCTACCATTGTCAATCTTTTCATTTTGAAGCTCCACTTCCAGCTCTATAAACCCCATATTATTATGCAAGGCTTAGTGCTACTGATATTTGTTTGCAGATTATGTTTGGATAAACAGAATTCTGGAATTTAATTGGGTTAGGATGGATTATGATGGGTGAATCTGGGTTCGGAGAGGAAGAAGGAGGAGGCAACGATGGCCAAGAAAGGAAAGAAAAATGTCACTATCCATAATCAGCAGTGGATAGTTGCAGTTGGAGAAGAAATTACTTGGAAAGGGTTTGGAGGCTTTGGTATGCACTAGCCTTAATAACAAGACGGAAAATGTTTTATGAATAATGACATAATAAAAGAAAAAAAGAAACAAAAAAGAAACAAAGGATGTATAATAGATATCTCTCAAAAATGAGGTGTGTGTGAGTGTGTGTATATATATCACTCTCCTAACATGATTAATATTGTACTTAACAATTATGATCTATCCTAACCTTTCTCTCATGTTTAATTACAAAAATGTGGATAAAAACTTTGCATTATAAAGGTGATGAAGGATACTTAAAACATACCATTCTGAAGTGATCTTTATTCGTTAGGATCATTCATTTAGTGCAACTTTATTGTGTGAAAAGTGAAGCGAAAGAAAACTCAGGCAAGGAGCGATTTTGATATCAAGGGCATGCAACCCTCTATACAAAATCAGATTCAGCCGCTAGTCCCAATAAAAGCATCTAACCGAGAAGAGATCTCTATAAGTATAAAAAAAATCTACATTGTTGCTCTAAGAATATACAGTGCATCTTCACAGAATATTTGCACAAAGATAGATCACTTCCCTGCTACAAATGACGCGGGGAACAAGGGCCAACTTGAGAATTCTAAGATGCTTCTTCCATAAGGCCTGAAATTATAAAATAAAATGGTAAAATATTATTCATGAACTGGTAACCGACCCATCGGCCTTGAAAATCAAGCACATATAAAAAATAAAATATTCGACAACGGAGTCTGGAGAGATTGGGAACTCATGGCACAAGTTTTACAGAAGCATACCATGGTAAAATTAACTTCACTCGAGGAGAAGAGGTAGAGCAGAATGGATTGGGGATGGATTTAGATCTGAAAAGAGTCAGAAAAAATAATGCATCAGAATCAGAAATCAATCAACATTATTCTATGGGTGGAAAAGGGTACAAGATAAGTACATACCTCCAGATTCATTTCGGAGCCAATCTTGGGTACATATCAAAGCCTCTCTTGTATCAGGGTTTAGTGAACTACGAGAAGAATCTAGCACTCTGCCCCCAGTGCTAAATGCCAATTCCGGTGCCAAAGTTGACATTGGAGTCCCAAGAACATCACGTGCCATCATAGACAAAATTGGGTACCTTGGCATGTGGACTTTCCACCAGTTCAATATGTTAAAATCAGAATTACGTGGAAAGATTGGTTCCTCTAAATATTTCTCCAAGTCTGATGTCATGGACTGACTCTGTGATGTCTCATGAAGGAATCTGTCAAAGCCTTTTAGCCTGTCTCTGGAACTACAACTAGTACTAGGCAAACTGCTGCCAGGCAAGGCTGAGCCTTGATCAATCATAGTTGAACAGATAGAATACGCATTAAAAAGTTCTTTGATACCATCAGAAACTTCCTTGATACGCTCCAGAGCAGTGCTGCCATAAATCAGGGAGTAGTAGTACTCAACCAATTTCATTTTAAACCGAGGATCTAGAACAGCAGCGAGAGCTAAAGACAAACTGCACTTGTTCCAGTACTTGTCAAATTTGGCTTTCATCTTCAAAGCCATGGGACTAAGAAAACTATCTGAACTTCTGCACCAATCAATTAACTGAATATGGACATCACAAATCTCAGGGAAATATATATTAGCAGTAGGAAATTTGTTGGCCGAAAATACGTTTGTAATTTCAACTAAAAGTTTTAGGTATCCAGTAACAGAAGTGGCCCATTCCCACTCTTCATCAGTTAGTGTTGATGAATAAGAGGGATCGTGATCTTGGAAGAGAGAAAAAGCACTCCTGTATTCTACTGCAGTTTCAAGCATGAGATATGTAGACTTCCACTGAACAGGAAAATCAAGAAACAACACCTTTTGAGTGTTAACTGTAGCATGCTGCGCAATTTCATTAAATTTTGCCTGCACTAATTGTGAACTTCTAACATATCTGATGCTCTCTCGAATCTTTTGGATCACTTCCTGTAATGCATCCATGGCATCTTGAGCAATGGAATTTATGAGATGTGCTGCAGAGCGTATGTCAAGTAACTGACGAGTACTTAAGAAAGGCCTTTTCTCAGAAACTCTCTCCTTTATTCTAAGGGTGATGTCATCATCGATGGAACAATCATCCAGTGTCAAGGCAAAAAGCTTGCCGTCAATATCCCATTCATTGAGACATTTGATAATCACTTCTGGAAGTAAGTCTTCAGTATGCAAAGAATCAAGTGTGACAAAGTTCAAGATTTTCTTCTGTAATGTCCATTCCTCGTCAATATAATGAGCAGACAGGCACAAATACGAAGAATTTTCTGCTGAAGACCACATTTCAATAGACAGATTAATCCTACCTTGTAGTTTGTTTATCATATCATACATTTTCTCTTTCTCCCTTCTATAGATATCTATACAAGAAATCTCTACAGCACTGTTTGGCATGAACTCAAAGAGAGGCTGGAGGTTCTTCACAAAGACCTTGAATCCTACTTGTTCAACCAAGCTCAATGGGTATCCATGTAATATGATCATGCGTGCAAGATCAAGTTGACTTCTTTCCTGATCAAATTTACTACTTCCGAAGCTAATGATATCATCCTTCTTGTGCTCCTGTTCAAACTTGATAATCGTTGGCTTTATATATTCTTCTTTCCTCTGACCTTCATCAAAACTAATGTTAGCTAGACTGATGGTATTATCTTTCTTCCTTCTCTTTGCAGCAAGTAATTGAGACACATCAAAATTTGATCTTTTCAAACACCGCATCAAGTGATTTCTCAGATGAGTAGTTCCGCTGTTACTTGATCCACTGAGTCTCTTGTTACAATGCACACAAACAGCATAGCAGATGTCAGCCTTTCTAACCCTTTCAAAGTGATTCCAAACAACGGATGTCAGCCTTTTTGGTTTCTTAGTGCCTGAATCATTTGATATTTCCATCGCATAGGCTTCAGATTACCAACACTCTACACATCACACAAAACTAACTGATAAGTAATCACCCAAAACAAAAAGTCAAAACTTCAAAATTTGTGAAGTAGCAAAGCATTTAAGGATGAATAGGTAGAATAAAATCAAAAGCTGATGTGGGTCCCACCCTCCTCTGAATAAAGGGTGGCAAATGCACAAGGCACCTCCACCAAGTGGGTTTGGGGAAAGTATATATAATAAATCTGCACAATATTACCCTGCAAGCAAACTTTTCTAGGTTTGTACCTGTGACCTCTATGTCATAATCCTGCAACTTTACTATTTCGACAAGGCTCACCCCTCGCTCTTTCATGAATTAGACAAAGATGTAGAGGGCTAAAGCTTATCTTCTAATAAACCTTGTCAAAACGACAACCTATATTCCTAAATTAGATTTCTTCCAAGATTTCTTCCATTAGAGCAAAGTTTTAAATTGCAACCTACCTCACATGATGAGCTCAAACTCAATCATCTTAATTGCCAATATCACAGTCTCATCAGGCTGTGATCACAGACCCTGTCAGCCGCAATTGCTCTACAAGATTCCTTAACTTAACTATGATGATCACAATAACAACTGTAATTTATAACCCTACTCAAGTTAACAAACAAAACCTTGAAATTCAGCATACTCCTCAGAAAAACAAAGTAAGAACAATTAATTTAGATCAGAATCTAGACATATCTTGACTCAAACTAACTTAAACCTTAAATAAACATCAAAGTCACAGTAAATTGAAGGCAAAAAAAGTAAAGGAAAAGACAAATTAGGTATGTTTTGGAATTTAAAACCATAGACTGCTACAATTTCGTGGCCTATATACAATAAGCTCTAAATAAAAGCAATATTTTACAAAATTATTATGCAATTCAGAAGATAAATTGAACATATAAGGCAATTAAGAGTTCCAATTAAAGGAAAAGGGAAGAAAGTTGAATTGAAGAGGGAGAGTCTTACTTAGAGAGAGAGGGTGGTGATGGTGGTGGATGAGATATTAGAGTCTAATCGGAGGAGGGTCCGGCAGAAATTGATAGGGTTAGGAGGGGAGGGAGACGGAGAGAGAACCCGGCGAGGAACTGCGTGTTTGGATTTGGATCCGATTCTGATAGGTATACCCAAATTGGGCGTGATTGAGAAAGAAGAAAAAACGGGTGGGTGGGTGAAATGCGGATTCTACTAGTTCTGTTTTTCGGGTTGGGTTGGTGGTTTTGATTGGCTGGGTTCGGAAATGCAGATATGGAATTGACCCACTCTTGAAATTTGACTTTTAATTCCGAAAACAAAAAGAGAAAACCAATAAAAACCTTGTATAAAAAGGTAAAAGTAGATAACAAGTAAAAACATGCCCTTATGGATTTTTTTAATTATGGGCAGTGAAAACACCTGCTACGGATTTCTTTTTATTATGACTTTATGACAGGTGAATATGTGCGTATATGTTCAAAAACAATAATAAAATTATATAAATAATTTTTATAATTTAATTATTATTTATTTTATAAATGATTTTTATTTATTTACTATATAATTTATTTATTTAATTTAAAATAATATTTAAATTTTGAAAAAATAGTTAAATTTAAATAAAATGTAATTTAAAAGATAAAAGTAAAAAACATGGACAAAAAGATTCCTTTTTTATATGCGTATAGATAATAAAAAGAATTAATTTTATTATTAGTAATTAATTATATTTTAAAAATAATTATAAAATTTTAAAAACAACATAATAAATATAATATATATTTTTATTAAAGTAAAATTGGTAAGATGTAAAGATGAGTTGGATATTTATAAATTCGGGCATATGTGAAGATGAGGTGGGGGTATGAATTGTATTTGGGTTAAATATTTTGTACTCTTTAAATTTAGATATGAAATTGAAATTCGTCATGTTATAAATTTTGATTATGTTAGTCTAGAATAACATTTAACATGTAAAAAAAGTTAACGGTCATTGAGTTAAAAATGATTATATCTATTCATTTTTAAAGTTTAAAGACTAAAATATATCAAAATTTAGAATATAGACGAATTTTAATTTCACATCCAAGATTAAAGACTAAAATCATATTTAAAATGGACACTGGTATTTTGACACTGCAATTTTTTTTACTACAAATTGATACTACCCTTTTTTACTATTCACTTTTTATTTCTTTAGAAAATACAAGTTATTTTTTGTTAAGACCATTTTACCCTATAAAAGTTGTCAAATAGTCATCAAATATCTTTTTAGTCTTTAAATTTAGATGTGAAATTAAAATTCGTCCACATTATGGATTAAATGTTGTTCTAGACTGACATTTAAATTGTTTACACCTAGGGATGTCAACGGGGCGGGTAGGGTACGGGTAGTAGCTCCCACGTACCCTACCCACTGGATAAATATTTGCCCTGTACCCGTACCCATATCCGTCGGGTATCCGTTATGCGGGTACCCGTCTATTTTTTTCATATCCGCGGGTATCCACGGGTACCCGCGGGTATTTACAAAATATATTTAAAAAAACAAATATTTAACTATAACTAATGATTAGATCAACAAGCTCACTTTCTCCAATTGATTTATGAAAAACAAACAAATAAAAAATCACTAACAACTTATATTGTAATTTATTTTTGAATAAAATATTAAAGAAATTACTAACTTCATCAATGTCCACCTCTTGCAACATTGTATAAAGTTTCATGTTGTCCAATTTTAATCTAGAAGAGCCTGAAAACATAAGAAGTTCATTAAAAATTTCTAACAATCACTTAATTAAAATATCTAAGTAAAAATGTTAATTTCATTACCTTCCATGTTGATCCATAACTAGTCTTGGAGACACATCAATGCCTCCACATTACTTGGAAGTAATCTACTCTTATGTGGGGTAAGAATCCAAGCACCATTACTAAATGAAGACTCACAATAGAATGCTTTTTACTAATATATATATATATATATATATATATATATATATATATATATATATATATATATATATATAAGAGTATTTTTGTGAATTAAAGTTTAATGGGTACGGGTATCCACGGGTAAGGATACTATGATACCCGTACCCGCCCCGTTAACATACGGGTATCAAAAATAACCGTACCTGCGGGTAGCGGGTATCCATTTTTAATATCCGTTTCTTACCTGTTGCGGGTTTTATCCGCGGATACCTGCAGGTACGGATTTTTTTGACATCCCTATTTACACCATTTAACATGTTCCAGGTCAAATGTCAATTTAAACACACTTTAACTTGTAAAAAATGTTAATATCATTGAGTTAAAAAGACTATATCAATTTATTTTAAAGTTTAAAGAATAAAATACCTCAAAGTTTAGAACAGAGATAAAAACACACAACATTAACTACTCCTTACTTAAAATCTAAGATCGAATATGTTAAATGATGATTTTACCTTCAAAACACTTTAACTTCATTAACAATATAAATACACCTTTCAATGTATTTGTGTTTCCTTAAATGGAAGTAAAATAACATTCAAATAATACCTATCAAACTTTCATTCACTAGGAAAGTAACCCACTTTAAATAACATATACAATTTCCATTTTAGACTTGTACATCCAAAAATAGCTACCATGGCTAACTTTCATAAGTAGAAAAATTATTTTTTAACAAAGTTTTATTGATAAACTTTTGACAATACACATGTAGCGGCACCTCAATGGATGAAAACAAGATTTGATGTGACTTGAAAAGAGAAGAAAAATGTTTAGTGTGTGTTGAAAAATAAACTTTATTAAACTTTGTCAAAAAAAACGTTTGTCAAAGTATCATAATCCCTTCCAAAAATACCAAAAATGGTTGATCACACAAACATAAACCACATTAAGTAAAACTACAAAATTATGTCTAACTTGTCACCAAATCTTACAACCTCCATTGTCAACAAAACAAAGACATCTAAAGTAGGTACAAGTGAGGACCAACATGAAATCAATACACTTTTTCAACTACATAACCCTTTCTCATTATGAAATGAAAACTCTTTCTCAACTACAACACAACCAACAACATAATTCATAACTTCATCATTGTACAAATTCTTCAACGTAAAGTAAACCTTTTAACAACTCAACTTTGCCGACATCAAAGTATCTCTCTTATGTTCGTTCAATGGATGAGAGATAAGTTCTCTACAGAACTCTTTAATTTCATCCTACACATAAATTTAATAAGACATTCAAATATCCATCCTTTTAACAAATTAAATAATTATGCAATATTTCAAAATTTGTGCAATTAATACGCTTTAAGTTTACCATAGTAAAGTTAGGCATGTGCATTCCCTCCCAACTCTTGAATCCATCCCACAACTCAATATACTTGAGCAAATATATACCACAATCATACCTACATATAGTAAAAAAAACATTTTTTTTCTCAATCATATATCAGAAAAAGTAAAATTTAACTACATTCGACCCTATTGTAAAGTTGTTACTATCACTTCTCCATCGGTGAACCAATTCTTGCAATAAAACCCCTGATATTTTCACATCCTTCGACACCAACAATGTTGCACTAAACGATGTCTTTTGAATAAAATCCTTTTGGTACTCTTCCAAAGTACCATTCAATTTAGCTAACACCTTCATTAGATGAATGCCTTATGCACACCTTTTGCAACAATTATTACTAGTTTCAAAATGCAATAATAAAATACAAAACAAGCCTTACATGAACATTGCAACTTACCATACAACCTTTTCCTTTCAATGAGTTACCATAACTCTTACCACACTGCTTCTTCTTTGGTCCCATATCCTATCATTCAAACCTGATTATTTTTCTTAGTGCAATCAGTAATTTATAATACATGTTAATTCCAATATGATACGTAATCTCATGACCTAAATATGTAATCAATACAAAGTAATTTTTTTCTGCCGGAAAAGGTTACCATAAAGCAAAACATAATAGACATTCTGAACCTACCATCAAAACCAGCTACGATTTATGATGCACATAAATTTAAGAGACTGCATTCTAACAAACATGGAATCATAAAAAAAACCACTTTAAATTAGGAATGCATTTATTTAGTCAAAAAAAAAAGAATGTTGATCGTGAATTACCTTTTCTACCAAGAGTTCACAATCAGAGGAATAATTTTCAAGTCAATTGCTAAAAGTGTTGACAACAACTCTAAACACAACAAAAAGGTCTTTCCCCAATAGTGTTTTTTTCGTACTAGGCAATTCATCCACGATATTTACAATAATAGGCAAGTTTTAAAAATTTACGGATATAGGCAAATCGTTATTCCCCCACATGATTTCGCAATGAAGAAATCATTTACCCCATATACATTTTTCCTTCAAAGAAGAAGTCAACTAGTCAAAGAGAGAAATTGTGTTGGGGCTGAACGTTTTATGAAACAAAGTCGTCACGGGTCTGCACATTTTAAGATGAAATCGTATGGGGGGCACACATTTTCTTCACATGTAATCAATTGCCACCATTGGTAATCAATTACAAAAGGAATCCTAGTAATTTTGGGTTTGTGTTATCGATTACAACTAAATGTAATCGATTACACTCGTAATTTTGACATTATCAATTCATTTAAATTTTAATTGGATGCAAAGCAAGCGTGATATTGAATCTAAAGCTAAAAACATAGAAGAAAGTAGTAAAAAACATAAAAATTAATTAAGTTGCTAATATAACAAAATATAATGTCATTGTCAATTACACGGTGCATAAAAAAATACAAAGCTGCTAATGAACATAAAGATAAAGTGCATCTAAGATGGAGGAAAGTGGCGGTGCACGTAAGCCATGCCTTCCTTAAGTTTACCAACCCGAGCATCAATACTGTCAAATATGGAATCAACAAAAGCCCATAGGTCGCGAATCTCGTGGATAATATATTGAGTATAACAATAGATGGATAATCTCATGAATAGGTTGACCCTCAATTTCATGTTTATGAACCCATTGATGATGAATGTTTTTTACAAAACCAAAGGAATGAACTACTTCAACACCAATTGGGGATGTCCTCCAATTAATGTTCTCAAAGGGTTCATCTTCAAGAGGAACATGAAACTAAATTAAGATGTTAGTAATGTGGTGGGCCTATGGTAAAGGGACATTCTCTTAATTGCTTTTTCATCTGATTCCTAACTAGATAACCTTAGTTAACCTTCCTTCTGGTCAACATTGCCCATATTACTATAATGTCTTCTTCTGAAGCTTGGGCAATGTTACTTGTTTGGGCAACAAGCAATGACATATGATGTAGTGTAGTATACGTGTTTCTACTTTCATGTATCCTGCAAGTATTCTTCCTCCAATGTTGACATTGTCATGACAAATCATTGATTTGGCATTAGGACTAGAATAGTCATCCCTCCATTCCTCTACCATGTTTCCCTCAAAACACACATTGTGAGTCCCCAACTTAGTGAAATGATAAAACATATTTATATCCATTCTAATCAGTATTTTCTTAACTTCACTAACGATAACCCTTTCATCAGTAATTTGCAAGTTGGAATAAAAAACTCTGACTAATTCTGGATAATAAGATTGACGATGACACAAGAAAGGTAATAATCTCAAATTATCCAATATATCATAGAACTCAGTTTTTCTTCTCAATAAAATCATTTGAGAATCTTGGTTCAATAATATCTCTATTGCAAAATTTGGAAGAATACCTTTCATATTGAGCAACGGAGGAGAAGAGTCTTTGGGGCCACGGCGGGGGGATAATTTCATTAGCTTGGTTGGCAGCGGCATCACGGCGACAGCGAGCACCAGTTTGAGTCTTGCATAGGGATGTCAATGGGGCGAGTAAGGTACGGGTAGTAGTAGCTCCCCCGTACACTACCTGCTAGATAAATATTCGTCTCGTACCCGTACTCATATCCGTTGAGTATCCGTTATGCGAGTACCGCCTATTTTTTTCATATCCGCAAGTATCCACAGATACCCGCGGGCATTTACAAAATTATTTAAAAAACAAATATTTAATCATAAATTCAAATAAAATAAAATAAAATACATCATTGTCATAAATTTTAAATAAAGTTCAAATAAACTCAAGTTCATACTAGTCCAAAAAATTATAAAAATAAATATAAAATGACGTTCAACACAATGAAAATTCTTTAATTAGTGCTTTGATCAACAAACTCACTTTCTCCGATTGATTCCTGAAAAATAAACAAAATAAACAAATAATAAACCTCAACTGCCACATGCCAAGTATTCTTATTTTGATTCCATCATTTGACAACAAACATACCATAAACATCATTATCTATATAAGATTTGATGTATATGCCCAATTTCAAAGAAAGGAAAGAGAAGAATATCAATGGATGTACTTGAAAGAAGACAACATACCAATACTTGAAGAGGGAAGAATGAAGACAGAAGATAAGATGTACAACTTAGTAAAAGTTAGGTCAGAATAGATTTACTTATATATATATATATATATATATATATATATATATATATATATGTGTGTATTTTTTTTAATTAAAGTTTAGCGGGTACGGGTATCCACGGGTACGGATACTGTGATACCTGTACTCGCCTCGTTAACATGCAGGTATCAAAAATACTCATACCCGCGGGTAGCGGTTATCCATTTTTATTATTCGTTTCCTACTCGTTGTGAGTTTTATCCGCAGATACCCGTGGGTACGAATATTTTGACATTCCTAGTCTTGCACTTTCTCGATGATTCTACCATTTCAGGGAAATTTTTCACGATTTAATCATTGGGTTTTGTAGAGAATTTAAAATAAGAAAGATTGCAAGCAATGGGAGGTGATTTGGTGAAGATTTGAAGCAACAATGGTCAAATTAGGGTGTAGGACCGTGGGTGTGTGACGGTTTGGAGTGGGTGGCAGCAATAGAGAGAGAAAAATGTTACTTTTATAGTGGAAGATGACCTGTAATCGATTATAGACCTGTAATCGATTACAAGGATTGTGTAATCAATTACATGCGTGTGTTTTTTAGGAAAACCTCCTTTTAATCGATTACAGGCTTGATGTAATCGATTACAATGAGGTGCTTTAAAAACAAGTCATTGGTAATTGATTATTAGGTGGGTGTAATCGATTACAAAAAGATGATTTTGGTATAAGCCTACTGTTAATCGATTACCAGTACCTTATAATAATTACAATATAATTTTTTCCTTTATAAATCACTTTTAATCCATTATAAGGGTCCCATAATCATTAATGAGGGTGAGTTTCAATTTATTACACAGCGTGGCAAGTGTTAGAGCACAAAAAAATTGAAGATATTGCATACATTAATTTTTTTTTAAAAAAAGTACATCAACATTTGTTGTTATAACAAGCAAAGAAAATAAACGAAATAAATTACAGCAAAAATATATGTTTTGTATTCCCGCGATCATCAACATACCATACAAAATTGATGTCCTCATATTCTTCCACAGGTGTTGATGGTCGAATATCTGTGGTTTGGATGAAAAGCTCAATATAGGAAGAAATGTGTGGACGTTTAACAAATTAGTCTAGACTTTGAACATAATTCCAACGATTGATCATCTGTGATACGTCATAGTCACATTTGATTTCTGCAGTATCGTGCACCAGGCGTATGTTGCGTATTGTCACAGGGCAACGGTAGTCAATTTGTTTGGCTATTCTACGATCACCACACTCCATTAATTTTTTTATGGTTTCTAATAACTGGTTGAATGTGCAATCGTGTCTCATCGAGAAGATTTTCCAGGCATCCGAATTGAATTCCAAATCGAAACCATAATTATTCTCTATGATCCGAGCGCCTCTCAAAGGTCCACCATAATAAATAATTGTTGGTGAAGTTTGAGGATGATGATGGGGTGTTTGGAGTTAAAAGGGAAAGGATTTCTTCAACAAATCTTGTAAATGTTACATACAACTCAATGATTATGTTTAATATGGAAGAAGACTTACATTGGAACATTTGAAATACATCTTCATCGGCCTTCAGTTCAACTACCTCATACATAGTATGTCCTTCAAAAGTCAATGTGGGTCGTCTAAAGTAGATGTTGTTTATGGATGTGTTTGAGGGACAGGGAATGGTTGTGCAGACTTTCTGTTTAAGCGCGTTATATATGTAGTTGTATGGAATGCAAAATAGTTTAGGACTATCAAATATGAACTTCACACCATCATCACATAGTTTCATTTCTCCATTCGCAAATAAGGCCACGATGTAAAAATTTGTGAAATCTTAAGATTCGGTGATGCCAAACATTTTAGTGGAGAAATTATCCATGTATGGGTTATGATTAATGTTGGAATGGCAATGAAGATGGAAAGGGATGATAGTTTATGAGAGTTGAAATTGTGCAATTCATAGAGTGGCATGGTCATGGTATTTATAACCATCATGGATAAATTATTCAGTGATATAAAAGAAAAAAAATATTGCAATGCATACGTAGATTTGAAATGGTAACATATATAGAATTAAATGAAAGTACATGAAGGCTCCATAAGGAAATTATTTTATTATACAATTATTTTCATTAGCGATGTCCACCTATGCCACAAGTTGGCCTTTGTGTTGGTCATCGAGGTCGTCTTTCAAGTTGTGATGGAGGAGGGGGAGACTCACTTTCGTCATCAGTTTCTTCAACTTCTACGGACTGAGAAGCATCTCTAGAGTAATGAAATGGCCTTTTTGAACGATAATATTGTTGCGAAGAGGAGGGCCCCCAGTATGCCAATGGTGGAGTCCTTGTAGATGTCTCAAACATCTGTGATGGAGGACCACCAAAGCTGGAAAATTGTGGCATGGAGGAATCACCATACGTATGAGATGGACCCGCACCAAAGGTAAACGACAGTGGAAAAAACCATACGATGTGGGAACCTCATGAGACGATGATGGAGGTTGCAGTCTTTGGTCTCAGTTTTCATAACTAGGCGTCTGATTTTGAGAGTGAAAGAAGGCAGAAAATAGCCTATCAGTATGCTGATGGTGATGTGAAGGTTGTTCAAGATATTGTTCAAACATGTCATACTATTACACGAACAATAATTAATTGACATGTTTGAAAATAGATAATAGAAAAAATAATTTTAAATTAAAAAAATATTAAATTCTCACATCATCATCAGACGATTGGTCAACAAGCGAAATATATCGGATGGTATGAGTGATGTATCATTGCATGTACGGTGAGTTATCACGCAAATGGCCACTCTTGCTAAATGGTTCCCCTCGAACAAGCAAATTATGGCGATTATTCCACAATGTGATAAATCGATGATAATATTATCACCAATTAATATTCGTCCTTCCTCGGAGATCAATTATGTGAACCTGCTCTAGGTTGATCGGATATGGTGGTATGTTTTGTCGCCAACCAAATTGTTTGACCACCTGGTCAAGTTGGTGAAATTACATGGTAGCAAAACATATCAGAGGAACAAATGTCTGAATGCTATGAGAAACATTTATGGTGATTAAACGATTCATCATAGGTTACAAATAAGATGTCCATAGGAACTGCAAAAATTTACCAAAATAATAAATAAAAGGAATAACCAAGATAATATGTTCATAAATGTAATGGAGAAAAAGTCAAAAGATAACCTGGTTCAATTGTATTTTATCAAATTTATTCCAGAACTCAACCATAGTGGTTTGGTCATGAAAGATGGAACGTGTAAGTCGACACCACCTTACGCTTAGGGGGAAGGCTAAGCCAGCCTGAATCTCTTCGTCAGTGATTGGTTGAATTTTTTGATAGATACGTGCAATTTCTCACAAGCTCAACACTGCAAAAGTAACATGCATTCCCCGATGTTGTCCTATTGGAACTTAGTACTGTGATCTAATGCACGATACAAACATGCCAAGACTACTGAACCCCAGTTGAAGTTAGAAACATTAGACAAGTCTCTTAACAGTGGCAAATACATAAAATGAACGAGACTCACTAATATATCTAACATCAATATACTACCAATTAGTATGAGGATGTGGGCACATGCATACTGTGCAATTGTCACGTGTTTGGCGTGAGCTGGTAATTCTCAGAATCTAGTATTTAGCCATGACAACTTAATTCGATTACATGTGAATGAATTTTTGGGTGGAATATCCCCCAATAATTCTTGGCAGAGTTCCAACAGGTTCCAAGAACTAGATCCGGTGATAGGTTCCCCATCTATTGGCACACTCAATTGAAGTGAAACATCCTCAAAGGTCATAAGTGTTTCTCCGAGTGGCATGTGGAAGGTGTGAGTTTCAATCTTTCACCTTTCGCAAAGTGCAGTTACCCGTAGATGGTTAATCTCTATATTGTCGACCTTCAAAACATGCCCCAAACCAGCTTGATCAATTAAATTTTTGACTCTAGGGTCAACCTGAACAATATGTTTTAAAATTCAAATTGAATGTCGTGTTGGTCGGAGAACTCTCTCATTCCCTGACCATATGTCATTTGTAATGTGGTGGTCTTGATGACGCAAGACTAACATGTTTATTGGAAGATTATTGTTTTTAGCCATGATGAACTACATCATACAAAAATTGAAATCATTGATAATAGATCATTTGAAGTTAATAAATAAAAAATATAAACAAAATAGGTTGATAAATTTCACCATACCTATGAAATTGACGAATGAGAATCAGAACTATATTTTTCTTGTTCTTATAGTTGGTGTTGCACGTTGAAATAGAATTGTAAATAGGAAAAGACTTGTATGATTTGTAACCAGTGGTGCAAAGGCCAAGCATATTTAAAAGATTTCAAGAGCTATTATGACACATTTTATGTTATCCATCATTGAATACTAAGACCCACCAACGAATGTGTTATTGTAGCATTTTCTTCCTCTCTCATGTAAACCAACCATTTCTCCCTCTCTGTCACACAAGGGTACCTATTTTCCTCTATCACACATGTCTATACTACTTGCCATCTTCCATTCACCACACAATGCATGTTTTAAAAATAATGGTGCTCAAAGATTCTCTTCATTGGATTCCATATTGCAATGTTCATGAATAGTTAATTACAAAGATTCCCTTTCATTATTTACTCCAGCCGTGCCAGGGAAACATGAAAGAATTGGAAGAGAAGCGTGAAATGAGAATAATGGTGTGGCAGTGGGGTGGCAGAGAGAGAAAACGTGGAGGGGGACGTTTTCATGTTAGAAAACGTATGAGGGTGGCATTTTTTAAATAGAAAACGTGTGTGGGAAGGGGGGATGTTTTCTATTTAGAAAATGTGTGTGTGTGTGTGTTGGGAGGGAGGGGTGGGACGTTTTTCAAAGGGTTTGGGTTGGGTGGGTTTTTTTCTTTGGGAACCTCCTCACCCTTCTATTTTGGTTTTGGATCCTCATATTCTTTTCATTATTTTTACTATGTGAACCTCCTTCAAATGCTTATATATACAGCCACACCACCATTTCATCTCCAATCATGTTTTGTCTTCATACAAGAAAAACTCATTAAACTTCACATCTCTTATAACCTATTCCAAATAAATATTTTCATCATGAGTTCATGGAATTATGGAGACTTTTCTTCGTCTAAATCAATCGAAGACCAACCCGTCATTCCAGACATCATAGACAAGTTTATTTCTTATGATAATTTTGAAGACATTCCATACGATCATGAAATTGTTCCAATCTCTGCAATCCAAATTTAGAAGTCGAATTGCAGGAATCCATGCAATTCGATTCAAAAGAGACAACAATGTCTGCAATAAAACATTATCACATCACCAATGGTACAACTTCACTATTGCTGAATCCATATTTACATGGCACGATGCATCCATTACAACAATGGATGTCAGTGGCATTTGAAGGCTGCTTACAACAAAGTTAGACATCACTAGGAGATTAAGTCCATTGACGAACGTCATACATGTTTCTCTATGTTAATTTCTCAAGATCGCTACAATTTGAATTCCATTCAAATTGCTTCCATTATTTTTCATTGAGTCAGGATGAACCCAAGCATTCGTTTTAAAAGCTTGGTTGAAGAAATCAAAAGTCGTTACGAATATACCATAACAAACAAAAGAGCATGGATAGCAAAGGAAAAATTAATTGTCATGGAGTTTGACGACTGGGACAAATCTTATAATGAACTTCCCATATGGTTAGAAGTTGTCCAGAAGACTAATCTTGGGACAATTTTCCAATGCTTCGGTCCTTCAGTTAATGTTGATGGTCAAGATGGGACATCCTGCTACATCATGGAACGTTACTTTTGGGTATTTGGACCATGCATTGAAAGGTTTAAGTATTGTAAACATATTGTTCAAGTAGATGGAACATTTTTAACAGGTAGATATCATGCCACCTTACTAATTGTAATTGCTCAGGATGAAAATAGAAACATATTTTCTTTGGCATTTGCAATAGTAAAAGGTAAAACAAAGGAGGCACTGATTTGGTTCTTTTAACTACTACGAGAACATGTAACTCCTCGACCAAATCTATGCCTCATCATTGAAAGGGGCAATGGCATTTTGTCAGTCTTATGCTTAGAAAAAGTTGACTAGGAATCAGACAACCTTCACTTAGTGTACTGCATATGTCATCTGGCTTCCAACTTTAACAATAAGTTCAAAAATGGAGATCTAAAGAAAGATTTCCTTAACTTGGGTACTACATTTTCTTAACCTTACATTCCATATCTATTCAATTTTTCTTTCCAACTAAATATTATTTCATTTAATATGTAATTTCTTTTTCATAGCTTACGAAGTCAAACAACCTACTGTCCAAGCAAAACTTCCAGGAATGAGGTCCCAATTCCCACAGGTAATAGCTTGGATAGATAAAATTCCCTTACACAAGTGGTCTCAAGCTTATGATGAGGGTGGAGGTACACCCACATGACAACAAACTTGGTTGAGTGTATGAACTTGGTGCTTAAGGGGGCTCGATCCTTACCTATATGTGCACTACTGAAAAAAACTTTTGAAAACACAAATGCGTGGTTTATTGAACAAGGCTCGAAGGTAGACTCTATGTTAAGAGCATGTCATCAATATCTAGAAGATGTCACTGCTTTGCTCCAACAAAATCACCAGAAATTTGCATATTGTCATATTCAGCGCTACGATTAAGAAAATTCTGAATTCGAGGTGCGAGATATCTATCCCCCACCAATATCGGCCAAAACCAATTTCATTCAGTGTCAGATAAAATGATTGGTGGTGTTGGTCACTTCCAAGCAAGTCGCCTTCCATGTCATCACGGCATACCTATTTGTTCTTTTGCTCATATGCCATTTACAAATTTTATCGATCTTGTTTATAGTCTTGATAACATAAATAACGCTTATAGAGTCCAATTCCAGCCACTACGAAATGAGGACTATTGGTCAATATATATTGTTCCAAATTTCATTCCAGACTCTCAAACTAGGTGCAAGGCTTCCAGACGACCAACAACTACAAGGATCCATAATGAAAGGGATCAACCAATTCTGGATAAACCAAAAAAATGTTCTTATTGTCGCACTGTGGGTCATCATAGGGGCCAATGCCCATTTCGCCAATGAATTGCGTTCCCTTGTAATTTCAATAACTTTGGTTTCCAATTTTTGTGTTCTTTTATTTTGTATCTGAATATTAATAAATCTTTTATGTCATTATCATTTCTTCTACCTTTATCCATTAAAATTTCAAATACTTTATCTTATAAAGGATTAAACAAATACCTAATGGATTAGAAAGTCCAAGAAATTCAATTCATGCGTTTGTAATCACTTACAACATTCATGTAATCGATTACACAATCTCAAAAACTCTAAATGGCAATTTGTAATTGATTATACCATACTTGTAATCGATTACAGAAGCCCAGAAAGACAAATTCTTCACATATAATCGATTATACTCTTATGTAATCGATTACATGTTGAAATCTTGTTGGATGCACGCGATTTCTCTATTGAAATCGTCATGGCCCCACAAGACTTTAATTTCAAAAGAAATCATGTGGGGTTGAATTTTTTTTTTTAGAAATCGTGTAGGTACAAAATGATTTGTCTATATCCATAATTTTTTAAAAACTTGCCCACTTTCATAATTAACAATGTTGAATTGCCTAGTATGACAAAAAAAAATCTTTGGACTCTACTATAAAATTTTAAAGTAAACTTCTAACGGAAAACTACCATATATGGCTCCTATAAGGGATAAATAACAAACACAACGCAAGTTTTGTAAACAACAAATCATGGAATCCCAAATTAATTTCTGCAATGATGATCTTCAACATTAACCAATTTTAAACAACTTACAATCATTAAACCCTAAAATAACAAAAGCAATTACAATTTTTCAGACCACTTGCACCACCAACTTCTGCTTGCAGATGGAGACAGCCTCCGAAGAAGGAAAGCCATCGTCCAAACTACCACAAACCACTATAAAATAACTTAATTGATATCGACCACAAACTAAGGAGGACGAACCTCTGTGAGCCTTTAAAATGAACCACACAAAACTTGGGTGGGAAAAGGACACAATGCATAATAACACAGCACAAACGAGGGTTATTATCGAAACAAAAAATCTTATGCAAAACTTTCTATTCCTTCACCTACATGATATTTATCTCCGCTATGTCATTATTATTAGTTTTTTGGTTAAATTACTCTTTTGGTCCCTCTATTTGTCAAGAAATTTCAGTTTGGTCCTCAAGTTTTTCGTTGTCTCAATTTGGTCCTCATTTTCTTAAAAATGATTCAATTTGATCCTCACCGTTAATTTTGACCAGACGGTGTTAAAGTAAACGCCACGTGTCAATTTCTGGTTTTTTTAATTTTTTAATTTTTTTTAAATTTTTTTTATATGTGTCACTACACAGTAGTACCACGTGTCAAAATGACTCAATTTGGTCTCTATATTTGTTTTTAGTTTCAATTTAGTCCTAATTTTTGTAAAAGTGAAGCAATATTGTCCCTCCTTAGATTGACATTCAATTTAATCTTTGTATACAACTTATGATGATATTCTTAATAAAATTGACATTTTTATTAAATATTTGTAAAAATATTTTTAAACAAGTTTTTTTTTAGTTTTATTAATAAACAAAGTTAAATCCCAAACTTAATTTCAAAAATTAACCATTTTGTCATCATATATAAAGGCATCAAGTGTATTATACAAACTTAGTGAAGATTAAAAATCAAATAATTTGTCACACATAAGTTTAGGAACTAAATTTAAAATTCAAAACAACACAAAAGTCTAATATTTTGTATAAAATTTAAAGTTAAATTAAAATATTTATAGAAATATTTAACAAAAACGTTAATTTTAGTAAGAATATCACCATGAGATTTATAAAAAAGTAAATTTAGTGTCAATTTAAGGAAGGACAATATTACTTCATTTTTTAAAAAATATGACTAAATTGAAACTAAAAACAAATATAGGGACCAAATTGAGTCACTTTGACACGTGGCAAAACTATGAAGTGACACATGTAAAAAATTAAAAAAATTCAAAAAAATTCAAAAAAATCAGAAATTGACACGTGACGTTGATTTTAACATTGATTAAAATTAACGGTGAAGACTAAATTAAATCATTTTTAAAAAAATAAAAACTAAATTGAGACAAAGAAAAACTTGAAGAACAAACTAAAATTTCTAAACAAATAAAAGGACAACAAGAAATATGTAGTAACTTTGTGCCATGTACAATTGGTGGTGAACGTTCCTTTCCATGCAATAATTATAATACGTAGGCCACACACATCCAGAAGAGCTAAAGTTCAACATTTAACCCATACACCGGATTTAAAATATATATATATATATATATATATATATATATTTATAAAATAAATGTATGTTAATAAAAATATAATTGAAATTTAATATAAATTATTTTATTTTGTAAATTTAAATGATAATAATTTTATAATTATAGTTCTCCATCCATGTTTAACTGAAAAATTTATAATACAAATAATATTACAAATGAACGAATGTTATTAACGTTGATAAAAAATTTAGAATAACATAATTCATTTATAATTAATCATACCAAATATATTTTAAATTTTTCTTTACCATATTTCTTTACTTAAATACTATTACTTATAAAATTTATTTAGACATAGTAAGCATGTTATGATTAATAAACATCATAAAAAATTAGATATTATACTTAAAAGCAATATTTTATAATCTCTCACGTTAAAATAATTTGATATCATCATAATTAAAAAATTAATTAAATATTAAAATAAATATCGTAAATGAAAACAAGTGTAATAAATTTTTCGAGTTTAAGTAAGTCCAAATACAAAGTTCTTAATTTAAGAGTAATAATAATACAAATATAAAAAAAGTATTAATATCCAAAAGGTATCAAAATGGGTTATAATTCGTGAGTTGATCTGGCTAATCACGTGTTTGAGACGGATTGGATTGAGAAAATTTCATTTTTTTCAAAAAAATGGTTAAATTGAACTTGGGTCACTTAACTTATGAGTTAATCAGGATTTAAGTCGGATTGAAGATAGGTTAACCCACATTCCACCAACAATAACACCATTATTTTTTTTTTAAATTTGATATTTTTAAATACTAAAATGTTGCTTAATGACATATGAATAGTTTGAATATTTGATTTATTCATTTATCAAGTTATATACGTTGATATTTTAATATTTAACAATTATCTTTATAATAATTATATTATGAGAATTAGGTGAACACTTTGATTCTACTATTACAAAAAATAAATCGGGTCAATTCACTGTCATTGTAATGCAATAAATATATAAAACAAATTGCAAAAAAAATAAAATTGTAAGTGAGTCAACCCACTGACCCACCAACCCATGGTGGGTCAGACCGAATTACAAAATTTTTGACTCACCAAAAAAGTGAGTCAGATTGAGCTGACCCTTTTTTAGCAAACTTGTGATGAGTCAACCTGTGTGAGTGAGGTTTGCTCACTTTGACACCCTTAATTGAAAGTGACTAGAAATTTCAAAAATACTTGTGTGCACAGTATTCGTAGATAAAATTCGCTACGGATAATTAGTACCTACGGATAGCGGGTAACGAATATTTTAATATGTTTATAAACAGTTTGTGTGTGAGTATCATACTATTCGTACCCGTGGGTATTCGTTACCCAAAAAAAATTAAAACTAAAATTAAAATTTAATTTATATTTATATTTATTAAGTTAAATTTAATTAAAATTAAAATTATATTTTATTAGGTTAAATTTAATTAAAATTAAAATTTCATTTATATTTAATTTAATTTATATTTTTTATTTTATATAGTTTTATTTAAAAAAATATATATAATATATTTTTTTTTATAATATTCGCGGGTATGTAGGTATTCATAAGTATCCACGGGTTTTGAAAAAATCAGAGGATATTTTTAAACGAGTACTCGGTAGGTACCGATAGAGATGACAAATAAACCCGCTCCCGTGGGAATTGTCCAAACCCGTTTTCATTTTGACGGAAAATTCCCGCATTGACTGAGTATAGGTATGGGTATGAAGAATCCCCGACTCTTTCAATTGGGTATGGGGATGTACATATCCCCGTCATAATATTTGTCCCCGTTTAAATTATTAAAATATTCACAATTAATTTAGTAATATATATATATATATATATATATATATATATATATATATATATTTTTTATTTTTTATTTCTTCTAATTATTTGGTCTGTGTAATTATGTCTCACATTTGAATATTTCATCTCCACTATATTTCTCATCTTATCATAACATTTATGTAATTATGTTAAAATAATGTATGTCAATTAAAAAGAAATTATGTCTCACATTTGAATATTTCTATTATTTTTTAATATTTTTATTTATTGTATATTTTTCTTTCACTTAAGAATGTTTAATACTCTTAATTTAAGTGTTTAATAGCACAAACATTTCATTTACTAGGTAATATAAAACAAAATCTTTACTTATTATTATTATTATTATTATTATTATTATTATTATGATTAATACCGATTCAAAATTTTTTGAATAATAATTAAACTAAAAATTTAAAATAAAATATATTTATCGATTCAAATAATACTAACAATCAGTAATTATTATAATATGACTGATTAATAATTAAAGAAAATGTTTGATTGTAATATAGATATTTATTAACATGATAATAATATTATTAAAATTTATAATTAAAGAAATAATAATTTATAATTAAAGAAATGCTTATTATTATTATTATAATAATAGCATTAATAATTTAATAATTTAAAAAATCTAAAACAACATATAATATAATTATTGAAGAAAATTAAAATAATAGTAGAATGACAAATTATTCAATAATTTATTGATTAAATCTATTTTTGGGGTGGAAACGAATGAATTTTGAAATTTTATATTTTCTGATTTTGGAGAATTATTATGTAGTAAAAATATAGGTATTTTAATGATAATAATAGAAATTGTATTTGACAATAATTCAACAAATACAATAATCAAAATAGAAATGTATGGACTTAAAAAATCTATTCATAATTAAAGAACTTCAAAATATTTAATAAAATCAATTAATTAAAAATTTCATTGTTTTTTTTATCAAAAAAGAATAAATATAAATTAAAGATAATACTTAAGAGTTACTTTAACCTTTTACAAAGAACATAATTTGTACAAATAGATATAATAACTTAACATCATTGTTCTATTAAAACAAAAGACCATCACAATTTTTTTGTGGCTTCCTTTTCCTTCAACATATTTCTCATTACTCTCTTGATCATCTCCAAAAGGTTCCTTCCAAATAGAAGGACCTTATTGTTGATTGCAAATGTATAAATTTAGAAAATTTCAAAGCATATACACTCAAAAACAGTTCACTAATGGTTAAAAGAATTCAAAACAATTAAAGGAATTAATTGATTGATTAAAGCAAAATCTTTAAAAACATTTATAGGATTAATTATGTTTTTGTCCCTTAACTTTCAATAAATTTCGGAATTAATCCATTTCGAAACTTTGAACCAATTTAGTCATCTATTATTCGAAATGTGTGAATTTAGTTCTTTTAATCAAATTTGGTTAAGTTTATTTGACATTTCAAGCGCGTTTCATAATAGTATTTGACTTAGCAAAAATGTGTCAAACAGTATAAACAACTTAAATACAATCCTAAAATGCGTACGAAACAACATCAAATAAACCTACCAAAATTTGATTAAAAAGACTAAATCCACGTATTTCAAAAGATCAAGGACTAAATTAGTTCAAAGTTTCAAAATAGACTAATTCCAAAATTTACTGAAAGTTAAGGGACAAAAACATCTTTAATCCTATAATTATTTATCGTAAAGACAAATGTTTTAATAACTCAGAAGTATTCCTATGTTTCAAAATAAGATAATTATTATTTTGAAAAGATCAAATTTATACAAAATAAAAAGAGAAATAACCAAGAGATATTAGAACCAAAATATTTTTTTTTAAAGTAAAGGTAAAAGTGAATTTTATAAATAATATAAAATATTAAAAATATAATTTAACCAAAACTATATATCATGGTAAGTAAAAGATGTCAATATTTACTAAGGTCAAATATAAATAAAAATAATTATAAAACACAATTTATATTAAAAAAGTTAGATAATGCATAGTTCTACACAAAATTTGGGTTTGAATTATTAAAATTTCTAAAGAAAATAATTAATTTTTTGAGTTTTATTCTAATTGATTAATTTCTAAGAATCATTATAATTTTAATTAAAATTTCATTTCTTTTATTTAGTTCATGATAATTTTAGAAAAATATTTTTAGATTAAACCAAATAAAAAACCACATCATTTTAATATTCTAATAGTTTTCTTATTTTATGCCACTAAAGGGTTTGAGAGGTTTACACCAAATTAAGAATAAAGTATTTTATTTAAAATTTACTTTTTTAGTTTTTTTATGCAAAATTTATTTATTGAATTGTCAAAATTATAATAGATAATAAGACTAATCAGTTTAATCTTTTTATATATTTTTAAATATTATAATGAATTTGAGAATTAGACTTATTATTATCATTAACTACTTCTCTTTCTCTATTGTTGTTTTTACCTATATAAAATTTTATTATCTTCTTCATTCAAATAGTACTCACTTGTATTTTCTAATTCATTTTTCTTATCTATTTTATAAATTTATGGCTTAATTAGTCGAATGATACTCACTTTCATTCGGAAGTTTCGGTTTGGTACCTGCTTTTAAACAACTTTCAATTTTGTCCAAACTTTTGAAAAAGTGTTTCAATTGGGTCCCTTTCAGTAAAAAAAAAATTATTAACGCCGTTAATGGCATGCCACGTGTCAATCTCTGGTTTTTGAATTTTTTTTTGCCATGTATCATATCCTTGGTGTGGTATTTATAATTTTTTTTTTTCTGAATTTTTCTTTTTGATTTTTTTTGTCACGTGTTAGTTCCTTTGTGTGACACATGACATTGTCAGTGCCACATGGTAAGATACTGCCATGTGTCACTGTTCCTTCCAAGTGTCATTGTCTTGATTTCAATTTAGTCACACATATGTCTATTTGTTCTAATTTAGTCCCCACATATGTTTATTTCTTTCAATTTAATCTCCACTCTATTTGTTTCAATTTAGTCCTAATATTTTTTTTCTAAATAGATAAATATTGTCTCACCCTTAAGACCAAATTTATTATTTATATAAATGTTATATTGATATTTGTTATTAAAAATGACTTACAAAATTAATTACTCATATTTATATTAAAATTTAGTAGTAAAAGTCATAAATAACAAAACATGAGTATAACATTTTCAATAATACTCATATTTTTTTGGTTAAAATACTCCATTGGTCCATGTTTTTGTTGAAAAATCTCAAATAGGTCCTAAGATTTTTTTTAGTCTCAATTAGGTCCATATTTTTTAAAATGTATAACAATTAGGCCTATTCCGTTAGTATAGAGTTAACGGCGTTAAGGATATGCCACGTGTCAGCTCCACATTTTTTTGAATTTTTTTGAATTTTTTTTAAAATTTTTTAATTTTTAATTTTTTTTTGAATTTTTTTTTTGAAAATTATTCATGCCACGTGTCACGTCAGTATTGTGCCACGTGTCAAGTCAGTAAGGTGACACGTATCAAATTATTATCTGAATATCAATTTGGTTCATATATTTGTTATTTTTATTACATTTCAGTCCATTTTTTTAAATATATTTATTTTAACTTTTTACAAAATTATTTTAAAATTTCATATTTAAATTTATAAAATTGTTAATTTTAAACCAACTCTAACATTTGTATATAAATTATTTAAAACAATTTTGTAACAAGTTAAAATAAATATTTTAAAATTTTAAAACAAAATATAAAATAAACTTAATATTATTAAAATGTTTAATAAAAATATCATTATAAAATTTATAGAAAAGTTAAATTTGATCTCAATTTGGAAAGGATGAAATTGAAAATTAAAAAAAAATGGACTGAAATATAATTAAAATAACAAATATGTGGACCAAATTGAGATTCAAACAATGACTTGACACGTGTCACCTTACTGACTTGACACGTGGCACAATATTGATGTGACACGTGGCATGAATAATTTTCAAAAAAAAAATTAAAAAATTAAAAAAAATTAAAAAATTTAAAAAAATTAAAAAAATTAAAAAAAAACTAAAAAAAAATTAAAAAAAATTAAAAAATTCAAAAAAATGAGAAGCTGACACGTGACATATCCTTAACATCGTTAACTCTAAACTAACGGAATGGGCCTGATTGCTACACATTTTCAAAAATATGGACCTAATTGAGACTAAAAAAAATCTTAGGACCTATTTGAAAATTTTCAACAAAAACATGGACCAAGGGAGTATTTTAACCTATTTTTTTATTAAAAATGACGTCATAACATATTATATTTTTTCTTAATTGTTAACCCATGTTTTCATGATTTTTACCACTAAATTTTAATATAAATATGAATATTTAATTTTGTAAGTCATTTTTTAATAACAAAGGATATGACACGTGGCAAAAAAAATCAATTCAGAAAAAAATTTAAAAATTAAAAAAAATTAAAAATTAAAAAAAGTTAAAAATTAAAAAAATTAAAAAAAAATTAAAAAAAATTTAAAAAAAAAGAGGTTGTCACGTGACACGCCTTTAACACGTTAATATTTTTTTTTGAAAGGACCTAATTGAAACATTTTTTCAGAAGTTGGGACGAAATTGAAACTTTTTTAAAAGCGAGTACTAAACTAAAACTTTCGAACGAAAGTGGGTACCATTCGACTAATTAAATCTAAATTTATTCATAGCTCCTTTTTGTAATGTAATTAAAGTTTTAACTTTTTTCTTTTTGTTTTGATTTTTGAATAGCCTAATTCAAATTTTATAGTTAACATATATGAAGTTAGAAATTATAATATATAAAAACTACTAAAAATAAGTATATAAAAAGAATGAGTTAAAATAATAATAAACTCGATCCTAGACTTGTAGTATCTTGAAGTCTTAAGTCCTTTTCTCTTCCTCAAGTCTTCACTCAATTTTTTTTATAAACTTGGAAAGTTTATTTTTATATTAATCATCAATAAAACAATTAAAAAAATTATTGTTCTTCTCATAAATAACTCTAAACCCTAATCTCTAAACAAAAAACAGGTAAAAGGAACGTATTTCCCTAATACAAATTCAATGAATAGAATAAAACAACATCAACACAAATATAAATAAAAACACACTAACTAGAAATGATAATAAAAAAATTGGTACACACGGGTAACATGAGATTCAAGAATTGAAATCGGTCAAAACTCTCAAAAGAAGAACTCTATAATAGGAGAAAGCAATGAGAAACAAAAAGTGAAATTAGTAGATGAGAAATCACATTGAGATAGAAGAAGAAAATAAAATCAAAATTGAAGAAACAAAAAGTGAAATTAGTAGATGAGAAATCACATTGAGATAAAAGAAAAAAATAAAATCAAAATTGAAGTCACAAGAAGATAAAATGAGAAAATATAATTAAAATTGAAGTGACATGAAGATAAAAGAAAAATGAAAAAAATAGAATCATAATTAAAGTTACATAAAAATAAAACAAGAAAATAGAATCAAATTGAATTCACACGTAGATATATAAAAGAAGTAAATAAAATCAAAATTGATTATAAAAGAATAAAGATAACTAATCATTATTTTTTTCTAAAAAAAAATTATAATTTATTAAAAAAAAGTTTTAACTTATTAAATATCATTTTTAATACCAATACAAATTAGCAGACACTAATAATAATTTAATTAAATTTTATTCTCAAACATAAAATTATAATTAATTTAATAGAGGTATATTAGTACCAAATTTTTTTAGGCCTTTTTTTTTATCTTAAACATAATTTTATCATTAATTTAATAAGGTTATATTAATACTAAATAAAGTTTTTTTAGGACTTTTTTTTCTTAAACATAATTTCATAATTAATTTAATAGAGGAATATTAATACTTAATTGAGGCTTTTTATTAGACCTAAAGCGTATGTTTTATTTGTTTTACACTTAAGTTGATACTATTCTCCATATCTTTGTAGACATAGTTAGTGTTGCTTCTGGAAACCCAAATCTTGGCATTGGGAAACACCCTGGAAGTAGAGTGGTACATTTGGGTGATGTTGCTCGGCTTAAACACCACAAACCTTAACCTTTTGACTTAAAATTATTTTATATACTAATTTTAGAAAGTTAAAATTGATTTAGGTATTGTTATAAGTAATTATACTATATTAAAATATATTAATTGTATGTAAATTATTTTAAATTTTTTGAAATAAATTAAAATAGTAAGGATTTGCATGTGGGGTATTTTAGGTTTTCATGTGATGTCCAAACAATCCACTTGTTGAGTGAGCCATAGTTCGTTAAGTGAGCCAAGTAAAAATGGGCTCTTAGGGGCTTAGTCATTGAGCAAGTAAAATTGTTACAATACAATAATTATTTTGAAAAATCTTGTAGCTCAATGTGATTTAGGGTCATTAGGCGAAAATGTGAGCTTTTCACTTAATGGATGGTTGCTAGACGAGAAAGTTCCCACTAAGCGAAATTTTATTTAACAAAATCCAAAGACTCCTAGTGAATTGGTTGCTAAATTACCCAAAGATTCGCTGGACGAGTGTACCTCTTGGAGGTAGTCGTTAGGCCAGTAAGAGGGGTTGTTGGGTGAACATGATGAATTGGAAAACTCCCAATTGCTTTTGATGATTGAGTTAGAGAGTTCGCTTGGCGAGAGGGGAAGATTTTGAAAAGGAAAACGAGATTCTATTAGTTAGAAAAGTGTGATAGCTTGGGTAGAGCTTAAGTAATGGCTAGAATCTACTAAGATATTAAATATTTGTGTATGTGATATGTATGAAGTATTTTCAAGTAGGAAATGCTATGTTGTGTGGTTTAAGATATGTATTGAAAAGAGTCGATGCAAATTCCTATAGCAAGATTTAGTGTGAAAGAGAACCATTCTAGTATACTATACTGAATTGATAATTTAGATCCTAATATATTGGGCCAAGTAGAGCTTGGGCAATTTTGCCAAACTCTATTGAGTGTCTATATGATAAGTGGAAAATCTGTTCAATTTAACGAACAAATTTTCCAGAAATAGTGATACAATGCCAGTCAAGATAGTTGTGTAAAGTAGATAAAATGGTTAATTTAATTAAGATTTGATATATGTTAAATTGTTGAAATTATTATAAGATCTTGAAATTTTTAAATATACTTACCTTAATTTGTGGTTACGTTTCTATCTTCTATAATCGTGTCTTACATAGAAACATAGGATCGTGTAGGTGAGAATTCTTAACAATGAACAGTTGAGAGGATTTATAATAGTATAAATATTTTGGATATGTAGGCATGTGTAGTTTATATTCCTCTCAATAATCATGTATATAGAAAAATATTATTTTATTGAAGGATCGTAAAGTAATCTTATATATATTTATATGATCTGGTTTTATGGTGACTAGATGCATGGTTAGTGGTAACGTTACTACTAAATAGGATTGTTACAACAATTACAATTATCCATTCCGACATAATACTTTTCACACTGATTGTCTGGTGGAAAATAAATTCTGATAACTGGAAACAAAATTTGCCTGCTGACACACGGATATAGATCGACACAAGTTCACATTTCCATGTGGCATACAAGTCTCTCTCACCATGTGAACACAGCTTTTTTGAAACTTCAAAATGTCCATGTTAATAATTCTCCATTTCAATAGTTTATTAATCCATGAAATTGGACGCAAAAATGAAAGGCATAAAAGAAGACTCCCTCTTTCATTCTTTGCTCGGATTCATACTTAGTTTTAAGGGTATTCACTTTTGAGTGTCCTCCAATCACACCATAATACGCTGGGAAAATATGCATCTACAGATTGAAACTAGGGAACTTACATGATATATAAAGTGTTCATGTTAGCAGCTCTACATCTATAAGAGTTTTGAAGGTCAGAACTAGAGAGAGAACTTTAAAATATCATAGCACGTTATGCAGCCACGAATTGATTTGTGCAAACACTAGATTTGTTTTTCCTGCCAAAGGAAAACAACCAAGGGATTAAAAAAGAAGAAAATATGAAAGGAAAATAAAGCCAGAACCAAAGGAAAAAGCTTAACTGGTATTACAGAAGGTTGGCCTCCTTTGAGCCTACAATCTGAAACAACAAAATATAACAAGATTAAGAATGTACAGCAGAAGTAAATTAACAGAGTTGAGTTTACTCCTTACGTGAATAATTGAGGGCGGTTACGTGAGAGTTGAGGCCTCTTTATTGGAGATAGTATCATGTTCCTCAAAGTCATGGATGGATTATTAGTAGCACCTGGTCCAAAAGGATGAGCACCAGCCCTTCTGTTACCAGCGTCCCCTGCGATGGCCGTTTGTTTTGCCGGTGAGACAACGGAGAGGTCAAAGGGACCGGAGTTATTGCTATTCTGCCTTCCTGGCCAGACATCATCTCTTGGTCCTGGAGTGGCAGGAGTGAATACCGGCCCACCTGCAACAAATAAGTTATTCTACTTTTGGAAACATCTAAGCAGAAACAAGATCAAACACAGTCCATGACCCCATAATTTTCATTGTTGCTCCATTACCGTCGTGGCGATGAGAGTTACAACAATGTTAATGGTGGTAATTGTAATGATGATGGGGTTATGACTGACTATGGTGGCAGAGGTTGTAGTAGTAATTTGATGTCATTTTCTTCATTGCTTTCATTACATTATTTAAGGGCATGTTTTCAATTACAAGAAAATAAAAAGGAAAGACAACAAATTTTTTCATAAATTAAAATTAACTTATATAAGTTACTTTTGTAGAAGTTTCTTATGTTAATTTTTTTTAAAATTAATTTTGTATCGTACTTTTGTAGAAGTTTCTTATATAAGTGTTTAATTTCTTTTTAAACTCCTTGTATTGATAGACAAGTTTAATCAAACAAACCCTAAATAAATCATACTTTATTTGGTTTTATAGTTATGTGAAACTTGAACATAACAAAAAATCCTTTCTAACTGAAAAGAAGTATCCTCTGTCTATTGAAAGCAAAGGGTTACCTTTTCTACCAATTTCTCTGTCATCAATCATGTTCGGCGGGTTAGAGAACAAGTCGTGCTCATTTCTGGAATAATAGTTGTTTGCAGGCTGTATGGCAGATCGCTTCACTGAGTCAAACTCATTCCTCAGCTGGTCATACATTTCATCCAATTTTCTCTTCTGCCTGAAATTGAAATTGATTTAAGGAACTAATAACGACATATAAATTTGTAGAAGAGGAAATGCAATCAACACTGACCTGGATTTTTCAGCAAATTTTTCCTGAAGTTCTTGATTGTCCTTGGTTAAGCTCTCAATTTCCTGTTGCATAATCTGACACTTCTTAGCCATCTTTTGGTAAGCAGTGTGCACCTGCTCTAGTTTTTCTGTAAACTTCTCTTGCATCATCTCACATTTCTGCCGGCATTGAGCAACAATCTTGTTCATCTTAAACTGCATCTCCAGTTCTTTTTGCCCAATGTAGAACATCACACTTCTATATGCACTTTTCATTACTGAATTGGCTCAGGTAAACACGCAAGGTCCAATGTACCCTCTTAATTTCTAGAGTTTCAGAATATGCACTTCATTTGCTAGATAGTTCAGAGGGATATACCATACAACCATAGTTTTCTATTTCTACGCAGTTCTACCTCTACACAATAGACATAAAGGATACATATCTGAGGAGATACTCCTGCCATGGCCATCTGCAACATAAAACATCACAATAATTGGCGACAAAGCTAGTGAGAATAAAGAAAAAGAAGAGATGGGGTCGTGAAATTCAGTAAATTACAGAGTATCTTAGGTTTATGTAATATGTAGTTAGTATTGCACAAGAGAATATTTACTTACATTGACCCATTCATCATTGGGATTGACATCCACAGGTTTCATGAGACTGACAAGAGGAGAAACATATAACTTAGACAAGACGTCATCCATGAGGCTTAAAATTGACAACTCAAAATCTAAAAATGAAGACAGAGCATCAAATTTCGGCACAATTATAGGTACTAACTGTTAGGGGGGTGTTACTGCTACCAAATGAGCGCTTACATCAGCACCATTTCCATGAAACTTAAAATTGAAAGCTTATAATGTAGAACAAAATTAAATAATCAGCACAACTCCTATAATCAAACATTATTTCCATGAAGCTTAAAGTATAGATTGTTGAGGGATGATTCGTTCCATTTATTGACCGTTATAATCAGTATCATTTCAGGTAAGGAACGAAATCACGTGTATGATCAAACAGATCCCTATCATATCCTCACCTCTTAGAAAGGACTTGATCACATATAGGACATGCTCCATCATTGCTTAATATCTTATTGGCATCATCTGTGCCTTTTAACATTGTTAAGGAAACCACATAAATAAAAACTAATAATCATTTCAATGATAAAACATGCAGAAAATCAACCTAATTTAATATGCACTAAGTTGATCATATTTTACTAAAAAGGAGGAACACAACGTCAAAACTGTTTGTATGTGGATACATAATAGGTGACCACAGGTTGTGGAAATGGCTCGCCCTTCTAATTCTCGCCAGCATGCATTGCATCTCATTTCAGCCGTCGGATATTAACCATAAATGTCCAAGGGTCGAATTAAAATAACTGCAAGACAAAACAGTACATCAGGTTTCTTCATGGATTGATAAGACTAGGCTTTACTTAAAGGCAGAAAAAGGAAAAGTAGCTAGCGGATGTGCAACGGCAAGTGTAATCTACCAAAACATAATCACTACGATAACAATAACATCAATGCAATCGTCCTACAACTAAAGAAGCTACCAGTTTCTTAACTAAAAATAACAAGTTGAAAGCAAAAAGAGTTGGACTCTGAGTAGGTCAATACTAAACCCGTAGATTAGTTATTATACAATAAGCACATAAAAAACTACTTATCCATAAACACTAAATATTTGAATCATACAAGGCAGAAATTTTTCAACGATGATTCAGTTCAATACCTGATGCTTCTCTAACAAAGATCTGACGAACAAAGGATTGTGTATAGAATTTCAACAGCATACTTGAAAACCTAGAAGGACTACTTAGTTGTATAAACTAACTAATTCCAATTCACAGTCCTAACTCCTAACTGACTAAACATTAACCCTTCCTCTGTTCGCACGCACTAACCCATTCACACACAGACTGCTAACAGCTGCTCTCACTTTCTCATTAACTTATTTGTCACTATCCTCTAATCAGCACCTTCAACTTCCAATAAAGTTTTATAAACTCATTACATAATTGCAGTTTCACAAAGAAAGATGGAAACTTGACTGATGAGTAATGACAAAAGGACTTCATAATGCTTATGCGCCATCATCAAAAGTGAGGAAAAAGAGAGCAAAACAGTGAAAAATCCAATGAATATACACACCTTTGCACCATCAACAAATCTTTCACCGATTACTGTAAAATTCACAAACAAATGGGGAGCAGAACAGGATTAAATGACCTAGATGTAGAGGTAGAATATGCAAAAAACAATCACTTCAACAACTCAATTGACCATGCATCACATTTTCATTCATAATTGGTAGCACAAAAGAAGTTTCAGTTACACGCTAACTCCCATAATCAGAATTTCAAATGCAAATAATGAATTAACTTAAACTAAATTCATTTACAATAGATAAAACCGTGACCGAAATAGCCAGCAGAACCAAATCCGTGACTTTATTAAACGAGTAAAAAATTCAGCTTATGTTTCATTTTTCAAAATTTTCGAAAACTCAAGCTATAAATATGTAAAAGTTCTGCAGAACTTTCTTTTCCATCAAGAAAAAAACGTCGTGGAATAACAAGAGCAATTGCAAAGGTTCAAGAATGCAGTACCTAACAAAATTGCTCGAGAAATTGAAGAAGGAACGAGAGAAGCGTTGAATTTCAGAGAAGAGTAGAAGATCAACTTTAGCGCGAAAACTTGAAATGGGAACCAAACGCTGAAGCGCACCACAAAAAAATCCCGAAAAAGAACAAAGAGAAAAAGAAGAGTAACGGCCAAGTTTAAAATGTGTATCATTTAAATGTCTTTACAGTGTTAAAAAAGTTTATATATTTTATTTAGTTAAAAAATGTATACATTTATTGATTTTTATCATAATTATTTTAAAATTTATTTATCATATACTTTAATTTGTTTAAAAATGTCAAAATAGGTTATTCAGATTCACTACATAGTTAAATTAAAAGTAAATTAATTTAATTAATTTATATTTTGATAAATTGAAAATTTTATAATCTAACTCAATTCATTACGTACTAAGTTAGGTGTGTTTTCTTTCTTATAAAATATTTCATTTTTTAATTTAATTTATATATGGATAGCAATACATTCAAAGTAAATTATTAAATTATTTGAGTTTACTTTTTTTTAATCCAACCGACGATGATGAATCAGATTAATTCACACATTTAAACCGATTATGATATTTCTATTTACAACATGAATGAGTGGATAAAGGTAATATCCTACAACCGAGTTTATTAAAAAAGAAAAAATATATTGTAAAAGAAGAATAACATAGTTCTATATTTATTGTTTGGCACTCTATAATTTTATATTTGACATTAATTTATGCATATAAGTATTCAATATAATTATAATACCCTGTTTTATATTGTTTCACTAGTCTAAGACCTCTTTTGTCTTATATAGGGTAAGATTGTAATATATATAAAGTTTCATATATTATCATTTTGAATGCGTTTTTTCATTGTTTTAAATTTAAAAATATATGTTAATATATTCTCCAATAAATAGTTAAGAATTTACTAGAAAAAATACAATTTTGGTTGGAGTCAAGAATGTGGAAACAATTTTCAAGAGTTTAAACAAAAATTGACAACTTCTTACATGTTAATACTACTTATCAAAGGTCAGTGGTGTAGTAGTTTTTATATGGTAAATGACACATTAACAAAGTTTTTTTAAACAAAATTTGTCAAACTACTAAATAAGGTGAAAAATTACTATTTTTATTACTTCTTTTTAATTAAAAAATAAAAAATTAATCTACTTTAATCCTATTTATAGAAAATTTATCAACTTTGTCAAAAAACAATTGTTAAAACCTCATTTTCCTTTTTATATCTATATAACCAAAAATACTTCGGACCATGGTTTATAATTAGTGGCTATAGTTTTTTCAACACTCTTTTTTATATGTATAGAGAGGGAGATAGAAAGATATATGTAGAGAGGTTCATTGATATAAACCAGATATATTAAATAAAGTTTTTATGTGCCTTGCGATTTAAAATAAATCCGGTTCAACTTCTTAATGTTGGGAAAAAAACCTCCTCACTTTTTCTAATTCTAAGCTTGTTGAGAATTCTAAAAGCTATAAGGGAGAAATTTTTCTTCCGAAGTATTTTGCTCTCTTCATTATCAATCCATAGCTAAGTTTTACCAAAATTATTTAACTCGATGAAAGTGATTCCAAATTTTATTTTCAAAACTATAAGTTTAAGTCTATAATTAACATTGTTAATCTTTAAATAAAGTATCTTGTCTAAGAACAGCAAATTGAATAGAACCTATAGTTTAAAACTCATATAGATTATCATGGATGTCATTTGTAACACCTCTATTAGGATGATATTAAAATTAGAGCTGTCAAAACGGGTAATCCGGTCTGATCCACCACAGGTTGATCACTTAGTGAGTCAACCTAACCCGACTTACTTATTAGAGAGTTAAAACAATTCCAACCCGACCCAACCCACCGCGGATTGGTGGGTTAAACAGGTTGACTCATAGGTTCACTTAATTAAAAAAAATACATTTTTTTATTATTTTTGAGTCAAAACTAGATTATATTTCTAATTAAAATCTAACCCATTTTGAGTCGGATTAGCTCGCGGGTTCTAACCTATTTTGACAGCTCTAATTAAAACTCATACCGTCTAACATTTATATAAAAAACCATAACACATATTACTTTCATACCGGTGTTTAAACACAAACAAAAAATGAATTTAATTCACCAAGTAATAAAAGAAATACATGTCTCATTGTTAAAAGAATAAAAGTGTTATCTTAACGAAATGTATACGAATGAAAAGAACCTTTTTGTCTGAAAATACTAAAAAGAATTAAGAAAATTACTCTTCCAAGAACTGTCACATAACACTCCTTATTGTTGTGCATTTTCATCAACACTTATATTATTATCTACTCCCATGATAAATCATGATTAGTACAGTCAAACACAAACACAACAACTAGCATAAAACACATAACCTACAGTTTAAAACTGCATGATATACTTTATTATCACAATTTATCCACATAATTTACCCAACTTCTAGCACACTGACACAATAACACCACAAACATTGTCTCAGCACTAGCTCTCATACTCACACTGAATCACAAGTTCATACAGAATCACCACAAGCTCACACAAAATTGCCACCTCACACAGAGTTGTCCTATATCCTATTTATGTGAAATTGTGAAATTGCTACACTTAAACATAGTTTTCAACCTTTCATTCACACAAAGCCTATCCACTGTCTTGCTCACACAAAGCTTCTAGACATTTTCTATCATAGAGCTTAACATATATTTCACCTCACATAGGATTACTAGTTGTCCACCCACACAAAGTTTTCCAGCCATTCACTCATATAAAGCTAAAACTCATGCTCACATAGAGACTTACATAGTTCTCTCATGCTCACATAGAGACTTACAAAGTCCACCACATACCACTGTCCACACAAGACTACTCACACTTAGCTCACCTTTTGCTAAGACACGCAACACATTATTCAAACCCAGAGTTTACATGAGCGGTTTATAACACATATAAAATAGTGAATGTACGTATTATCTTAAAATAAGATTTTAATTCATCCAAATTATGTTTAACACCAACATACATACTCAATGCATATCAACACATTTATTAACTGTAAAAGCTTCCCTTTTTTAACATAGCCTACTCAATCATTCCTTCATCCCATCAACAATACCAACTCTAGATTACCTTTTAGAGTAAAAATTTATCATATGACAGCGAAACCCATCCTATGTGTTTTCATTGCCCAAACTTCCATCTCACCTCTTACTCAAATTGATGCCCCACCATCGTAATCATCCAATCCTTCACCACCACAATTGCAATAGTGGTTATATAGAATTCTTTTCAAACCTTTTTTTTTATAACAAAAGGGAGAGAAAATGTTTAAGCATAACATATAAGGTGCTTGGAAAATTGTTTTCATCCTCATATTCAATATCCTTTGTCTTATGCATCTTTGTGTCTTCCATAGTCTATCTTTTTACTCTAATATTTGTTATATTTTGTAAAGCTTTCTATATGTTGATATACTTGCTTTACATGTTTATCTATATATATATATATATATATATATATATATATATATATATATATATTTATATATATTTGCTATGATAAATTTAAGAAATATAATATTTGTCACCATAAAAGAGGGAGAGATTACTAAGACGCAAATTGTCTAATGTAACGTCCCAATTAAATAGATAAAACCAATTTAATAAAACGTCGCATACATGAATATTCAGAGAGTACGGAGTTTGGGACATGAAGGTACACAATACACCAAACATATCCATAACAAAAGAGAAGAGGCACCACACTGCCTAAAACAAAGTGAAATAGTTCTAAAGGTAGTACAAGGTCTTGTCCAAAACAAGAGAATCATAAACTATTAGGTCTCTTTCAGCTGTAGGCTCCATAGTGAGCCCAAAAACCCGTCTAACCCTCAGCTGCAGCGTCTCTACTATCATTACCACTGCTAGAGATTCTAACATATGCTCACATCAATGAAATTAATGATCATCGCAATAGAGAAAGCCACACACAACATACAAGCAAGCGAAAGGGTAAGCTAGTGTAAAGAAATCTTATATCATAACAGTCAACATGCAGTTTCAGAGTCAACATAAATAACAGAGATTCACACATGGATTACCAAATCATCTAAGACCCCAAGACTTGACCATCTGGATACGTAAAATGAGGTACCACCACGAGACTGTGGAATTACGTCCTAGTAGTGAGGCGTCACCACGAGGCCTTCGCAGAATTACACCCTTACATGAAGCACCACCACGTGGCCTTCATGGAATTACGTCCTTGCTTTGAGGCACCACCACAATACTTGCGTTGGATTACGTCCTGAGGTTGAGGCACCACCACGATACTCGCGTGGGATTACGTCCTTAAGTTGAGGCACCACCATGAACTCTCACCACGAGGTTCATGGAATTAAGTCCAATAAGTGAGGCACCACCAATGACTCTCCCTAAGGAGATCCATGGGATTACGTCCTACAGATGAGGCACCACCATGAGCTCTCACTACAAGAGTCATGGAATTACGCCCTACTCATGCTTTGTACATATTTCACCAACCAATCAGAAAGTTCTCATAATACTACTATCATGTGTAAACAACCAATCCTAACCCTCATGCTTTCCAATTCATACACATTAAAGCAACATACCATTTCCATCTCAACCTCATATATTAATCATGACATCATACCTCAAACCTTTTAGTAAAACATTTTGATCAGACAAGTAAGCAACATATCAGTGAACCATTCAACAAAAGTACCAAAACCTGGCCCCCAGTCTCGCTCAGGCGAGAGAGATCCTCTCACTTAGGCGAGCCTCTCCTCGCCTAGGTGAGAGTTCGAGTAGTGGAACAGTAGCCCCTGCGGATTCTCGCTCAAGCGAGTCCCTTCTCGCCTAGGCGAGATCACACCTCGCTAAAAAATGGAAGTTAGTCGCCTGAGTGACAGTTGCACGGAAAAAACTTGGGCGAGCCTCTGCTAGTCTTGCCTGGGCGAGAAAGACAATGCTCACCACTATTCACTCGTGAAAACGCATAAATAACACCAAAAAAATCATGCTTTCACCAATATCAAGCAATCAAACCATGAGCATACTTCACGCATATGATTCAAACTCATAAAGCATACAAAAATGCAAATAACTATAAACCCTAGCTTCCCTTACCTGGAAAAGGGCTTATACGAGACTTCGACACCAACTACGGAGTGCAACAGCTCCAGAAATAGTCTTAAAAACTGGAAGAACAGCGCGGCAGTAAAAGAACAGAGTTACTATGGAACCCTAAATGGAAGAACACGAAAACAAGCTTTAGGGAGTACATGTACGAGCTTGAGAATCACTTACATAGAGCGGAAAAAGCAAAACTGAGCTCGAGCAAAGTTGGCCAAGATCGGAGTTAAACCCTAGCAGAGCGTTCTAAAAGGAAGAGGGGCAACGTTTTAGGTTTTGTTTGCAAGAATGACACTGAATGGGGAAACCCTAGTAGCTTTAGGGGCCTAGCACCCTATCGGCCAGCCCTTAGGCCCAACAGATTAAGGCCAACTCTCTAACATTAGGGCAGAAAAATAAAATTGGGCCTTACATGTATCATAGTATTTTAGAGGAAAGTTTCTAGATGCATCATAGTATTTCAGAGGAAAGTTTTGATATTAAAAAAAATATGAATATGTAATTGTGTTAATCTTTGAACTAGTTGTGAACTTTCTAAAATGTATTTTTGAGCAGAATTATAGTTATATAAATTAAAACCTTTTAAGTGTTGTTGTTATATGGTAGATGATCCATTAATTTGTTTAATTAGTTAATGATTGATAAAAGCATAATCAAAGTCATAAGAGATTTGTGTTCTATTTTCGAAATAACATATATTTGGTACGAAACAATTTGCTCGAATTAAACCTAAAAATAACAAATAACATTAAACATTTAGTTTTATAAGTAAGGTAATATGTGATTTTAGCAATGTTCTAAAAGAAAATTCTTAAACGAGCTAATTGATCATGAAATCAAATACAACCAAAGTTATATTTTTGTTGTTTCTATATTTACAATTCAAGAAGAGAAGAAGGAAATGCATTCTTCAATAATAGGACTAGTATCTTTAAGCATCAATATATTTAGAATATATTTGTACAAAATTTCCATGAATCATATTATAAAACACACAAAGAATTTATCTCAAAAGACTACAAAACAATATTCATAAAGACATATGCCTCTATTCTCAATTAACATCATCTTTATAAAATAATTACTATAATGTCTCCAAAAAGAAAGGGATGAATTAGTCTCTTTTTCCTTTTTGAGACTCTATAACATTTTAACCTTTGGGCTTGGCAAGCTAGTGTATGAATGGTAAATCGAGATGATCTCAACCAATATTTTACAAATTTTACAAGTTTGAGGATCTAGAAAAAAGATGTATGAACACTTCCTCAATTATATAAATTAGTGTAAAAAAGATCTTATTGAAGATGAAGAATAAATAAATACAAGAAGAATGATAAAGAAAAAATTTAATAAGATTCTTAAGGAATATTTATAGGAAAAAAAAGCTAAAAGAAGTTAAGGAAGATGCAATATAGCTTTTAAAACTTAGATATTAAAAAATATTTTAAGACCATCAAAGACTATTCTATGACTTCTGATCATATGTAGCAACTAAGGTAAACAATGCTATATCGTTTGTTAGATGAAACCTCGCATCTTTACATGATGTGTTGTTTGAGTAAAGCTTGCATCTTATAGACGAAGCATGACCATGCTTCATGTTTTGTTGTCATGAGACTTAATCAAAATCATATGTTGGACTTTTCCTTAACATGTTGCGTCACTTAAACTCTTGATGAATTAAAACATATTAAATGCAGTATATGAAAGTGAACCAAGTCGTCTCCCAACGAACAATATTTTCATTCAAAGCGAAATTTCCAGATGAACATAACAATAACACAAGGGGGGGTTGGCAGATTTATGGATGCAACGCACAATTGAAAACTTCAATGCAGACGTGTAAAATTAATGTAAAAACAGTGTTGATTCTTTGCTTCAAATGAACATCCACCAATCACGGATTACAACTCAAAATTGTTATATTAACTCTAATGAGACCCGAATTAATTACTAAGCGCAAATGAACTCGAACTCAAGTGCAATTAAGCAAAGCACACAACCATGAATCTGCTACAGTTCACTAAGCATGAACACATAATGATTCCACTCTGCAAATTAAGCAAAAAAACAGAACGGTTTCTTCATTTAAACCCATCGCAAATTCAAAATTGAGAGATTAACATAATTCCACCGAACAAAACACTAATCTCAAGGTTTCAATCCATTCTCTGCAAAGAATCAACACGCAAATTTAGTTCCTCATGGAATCCGAATAAGGCTTAAACATAAATTTTGATTCAACCATCCAAATGAGTGCAAATTGATGTAGAAAACCTAAATTGGTGCAGGAATCGAAAATGAGCAAGGAAAGAAAGGGGCAACAACGAAAACAGCAACAAAAAATGAGAATACTTCAATATAAATGTTACCCAAACGGTAGAAAACGTTAATACAACTTCAATGTGCTGTCCAAGGCTCATAAAACGTGAAAAACCAATGGAAAACGTGAAAAATTTGCTTGTGCTACCATGGGTCACCTTCCAAAGCTTAAAAAAAACAAAAATGGAGGTTTGAGAGAGTGTAGAAGAAGAAGGAGCGGCCGGTCCCTTTCATGCAGACCTAATTCGTGGTCATATCACCCATGCCACTCAGAATTACAAAACTGCCATTATGAGCCGCAGAATTACAAAAATGCCACTCTGGGCCTCAAATGTTGACCCATTGACTTTGCTGACGTGGAAATGACATGGAAATGATGTGGCAATGATGTGGAAAGTTTCTTCAACTAAATATTAATGTCCAAGCTCCAAAATTGCTTCACCCAAATACCTAAAAATAATTAAAAAAACAAAAATTAGGCCAAATAATGTGAAATTAGTCCAAATTCGGAACAGTGGCCCAATAAAGCCCAACAGATGAAAAACACTCTAATGATGAACAATTAAGCACTAATCAACTGTCTAATGGGT
>Ga0214542_1000829_pt1 | contig 59591 bp, 26 predicted proteins | sample CNSS1metaG_FD_160096 | JGI IMG/M metagenome (GOLD analysis project Ga0214542, IMG submission 160096) | Root nodule microbial communities from cowpea collected in UCLA plant growth center, Los Angeles, California, USA - CNSS1 | ecosystem: Host-associated > Plants > Roots > Nodule | place: USA...
TTAAAACAACAATCAAAAAAAAAAAAAAAAAAAAACACAAAACCATTAGCACAAGAAACGAAATCAAGTTCGCCCAACAAATATGAAATTTGTCACTTACAAGTCCAATTTCTACATCTCCAAAATAATCTCCCCTTGTTTTTCACAGTTGTTGCCTTTAGGAGCAGTAATCTTTCCCCACACCCACACACTTTGGATGACATATCCGACAACGACGCACAACTTTGTGACATTTTCGAACCATTATTCCTCTGCGTATAATGAATTCCTCTGCTCCCACTTTTCATCACCCTACAACGATGTTCATACATGAATTTTGACTGGCAATGTTTCCCTCGCACCAACACGAACAACCCAATATACTCACCAAGCCTCCACAGGTTTTAGGGTTTCAGAAACAACTCAAATCTCTCTTTTAAAACGGTAATAAAATTTCAAAACCACGTGTTGGGTAAAAAAATCCTCTCAGCTAAAAACGAGATCCTGACATGGCCATCCGTTAGCCAGATGTCAATTAAAACTAACAACGTTTAAACTTGAAGACTAATTCTATCTAATTCAAAATGTAGAGGACTAAAATAGAACAAACGTTAGGTGAGGGACAAAAACCAAAAATCACCAATACTTTAGGAACGAAAAACATAATTAACCCTATTATTTATATTAAGTTTATTTTAGGAAAATTTATAATAAAAAATAAAATAAAGACAAAATAAAAAATTAATGGAGACATTAGTTTATAAAAGAGTTTAGGGTTCTTCTTGTGACTAAGATTTTTTCACCATGTAGATTATCACGAAAGTGGTGAGGGGAAAGAAATACAAAGAGATAGATTGGAAAACACATAGATTGCGATTGAAATATACATTCTCGCAATCTCTCACAGATCAAGGTTAGTATGTTATATTTATGATTTCTCTTATGATGTTTCTCCCAAATTAAGTTTATCCCAAATTAATGTAAACCTACTTACAATTTTATATATTCTTTTATGAAATTAATATAACCCTTACTTATGAAATTTAGGGATTTTGTGTTTTCCGCTGCGTATGGTAAATTTTTTAAAGTTATGAATTTATACAATGTTGTTTATTTAATTAAAGTGGTATGAGTTTGTTTGTTATGTTTTGCAGTGTGATAATTGTGATTTGTGAAGATAAATCATTTTCTAGATAGGTGAGAGGTGATAAATTTATATTATAGAAAGATTAAAGATTATGATAAAGAGTTAAAGAATTAATTTTTTTTAAAGAGGAAGGTTTGTGATAAAGATGAAAAAAAAATGCATCTACGTTAACTAAACTTGAGAAATTTCATGAGAACCAAACATTCAAGACAATGAAAAACAAATATCTAAATGTCCTAGAGTTACATATAATTAGTTTAAAAGTTCATTACAACACGATATGGGAAAAACGTCATCAAATTTGACAATAATCACCAAATCAAATTGATGAGGTACAAAATACTTATCTAGAATGGTACTCTATTGGATAATCTGTATAAAACATAAATTAGAAGGATTTCTGAGGCATGAAAGATCATTGTCCTTAAGGATTTATCCGCTGTATATGCACAAATCCCCCAGGATACAACAAGAACATCTCAAATATCCCGAGGATCTCATAATCTAGCAAGATAAACAACTCTTTACAGAGTATCAATAAATCCAGAATCTCAAACAAAGAGTACATAAAATAATAATAGAGAATAGAAAGAAGAAAGGAGAAAAAAGCCTCAAGGTGTGTCTTAGGAGGAAGCATAAAACACTTATTTATAGGTGGAGAAAGGGGTTGAGAGGACAACAACAGTCAAAACATTGATGTTGATATAAATACCAAATCAAAACAGTAGCAACAACGGTCATATTTGTTATAAGGCCCAAATTGAAATTGTTTTATCAATAATGACCAAAACAAAACTACTCTAACTATAATGGCCAAAATGCAACAAAATATTTTACAATAAACTAGATTTTACAACATATTCGTGATTTGATATCATGATATAATAATGAATGATAGTCATATTTATTTGGATTTTGATACGTGTGTTTGTTTTTAGTAGAGGAAATGAAGAGAGAAAATAAAGAGTTTTTCTTACCTAAAAAAAATTTTATATATAAAATTTAATTTGAAATCCTTAAATATTTTGTTACTGGCTATAAAGGAACATGTTAGATATAAAGTTAACCCGATCCATCATGGGTTTGGATTGGGTTGGATTGAAATTTTTTTACAAATTTCGATAGGGTTAATTTTTGATCCAACCTACTTAGAACCCGCTCACTCGGATTAAACCCCGTGGTGAGCTGAGTTGACTCACCAACCCACAAATAAAGGGTTTCACAAATATTTTTTATTATATTAGACTTTGTATTTGGGTCGGGTTAGGTTATTTTTCTAGCTAACACATTGATAATTTGTATTTTTGTGATTTTTGTTTGTATATGGAGTTTAACATTCTTTTGGGTTGTATTTGAATTATATTGAAGTATAGTTAGATTTTAATCATAATTATAATTTTGTTTTTTTGAGACCGAAAAAAATTGTATTCTTTTTAATTGAGTCAGTGAACCAACCCGTTTAATCCATCAACTCGTGGTGGACCGGGTCATGTTCAAAATTTGTTAACTCGTTAATAAGTGAGTCGGGTTAGGTTGACTCATTAAGTAGTCAACCGTAGTGCGTCGGACAAAATATTCGTTTTGACATCCCTATGACTTATTAAAAAGATAAACTTTAAGAGAAAAAAGGTGAAATGTTACCTAAGAGTAATCTTACAAATAAATAAAAGGTTAAAATATCTTTTTGGTCCCAATTTTCGTCAAGTTTTTTCAAATAAGTCCTAATTTTGGTTTTGTGTTCAAATAGGTCCTAATTTTCGTCAATTTTGTTCAATTGGGTCCTTTTATGCTAACACCGTTTAAATCATTAACGGTCATGAACAGTGACTGCCCGTGTCACTTTGTGATTTTTTTGAATTTTTTTATTTTTATTGAATATTTTTGAATTTTTTTTAAATGTATACGTGTCAACACAGTAGCGTGCCACGTGTCACTTCGTGGTTTTTTTGATTTTTTTTTTTGAATTTTTTTTGAATTTTTTTTAAAATTTTTATAAATGTTCACATGTCAACACATTAGCGTGCCACGTGTCAAAGTCAATGTTCTATATCCAATTTGGTCCCTATATTTATTATTTTTGTTCAATTTAGTCTCAATTTTTGTTTAAAATTGACCAATTTTGTCCCTGTCAAAGATGTGACCAAATTTAATTTTTATATCAAATTTATAATGATGTGAATTTTAATATATTATATAAAAATATTTAATAAAAAATGTGAATTTTAATATAAAAATTAAATTTGGTTAATGTTAACAAAAATTGGACCTAATTGAACAAAAATAACAAATATTGAGACCAAATTGAATATAGAACATTGACTTTGACACGTGACATAGTATTGGGTTGACACGTGGACATTTATAAAAATTTTTAAAAAATTTTAAAAAAAATTCAAAAAAACCACGAAGTGACACGTGGCACGCTACTGTGTTGACACATGTACATTTAAAAAATAAATTTAAAAAATTAAAAAAATATAAAAAAAATCACAAAGTGACACGTGGCAGTCACTGTTCATGACCGTTAATGATTTAAACAGAGTTAGCAAAAAAGGAGCTAATTGAACAAAATTGACGAAAATTAAGACCTATTTGAACACAAAACCAAAATTAGGACTTATTTAAAAAAACTTGACAAAATTTAGGACAAAAAAAATATTTTAACCTAAATAAAATAATCTAAAAATTTGAAAGTCAGAAAATAACATATATATTTTAACTAAATTACTCGGATAATCCCACTCTAATAAAAATATATCGTCTTTACATTTAAAAACTTTTTAATTAAATTTTAATTTTTAAAAAATGTCTCAATTAACTCTTTTAAAAAAAATAAATTACCACGCTGCCGATATGCATTATTGTGAAAGGCTAGGAACACACTTTCCTTCTCTCATCTCTATATTTATATATCATTTATTATTTATATTTATTGGTTTTTAATTGACAACGTGATATCATTTATGATTCATATTAAAAATTAGCTAAAAATTCTGGATTTGAATGGAAATTTCATACCTTTGGTTACGAATTAAAAGTTTGTTTGTATTTTTGAGTTAAAGTCAACTCCCCATTTATTTACTCCACCTTATCAAATTACAGATGTTTAGGTACTAAATGTAAGTGTAAAGCTACAAACCCTAAGCCCTCTTTTTATAAGATCCGCCGCATCGGCTCTTTTGCTTGAGCACAAGATCTGAGTATTAGCAAGAATCATCAAGCTCAGCAGAGTTTAGTAGCAATTTGTTGGAACTAATTGAGGTATGTTCCCTAATTTCTTTATTTTTCTTTTGAAGGTTGTTCAGACACCTTTAGAAGATATTTACATTAAGCATTCTCTGTGTTCAATTCCAAAGAAGCTGAAGATATGTTTGATTAAAGATTAGAAAACATTTTCTTTAAAAATGTCTTAAAAAGCATGTCAAAATTTGGATTTATTTTTCATTATCTATTTTCTTTGTGTGTTCCGATCAATTGAAACCATTAGATCCCCTTATCACTACTACTACTAAATCTCCAACCAACAATCACTCCCTCCAAAGTCGTTAATGGTTCCGTCACCAGTTTTGAAGCCATTGGTGACAATGTAATTTAATGCATTTTGAGAATGTGGTAGATCTTGTGAAGAATCAAGAATGTGATCTATCCTTATGTTAATATAGCGGGTAACAATAACAGTGGAAGTATGAATTCTTCCCTTAGGAATTTTAGTATTATGAAAGCTTTTTTAGCTGATTGTCATATGAAGAAGGCAGCTCATGTAATACAAGTTAATTGGGAACCTCCTGAGTGTGGATGGGTTAAGTGTAGTACAGATGTAGCAGCTGTGAATGATGGCTTCTTGAGAGCAGCATGTAATGGGACTTTTTGAGATTATTGTGCTGCTATAATGGGTTGTTTTTGTATTTCTCTTGGTTGGTCCATGAGTTTTGAGACCAAACTTTTTGCCATTATGAATGCTATTGAGAGTAATAGTTCTAATGCAATTTACTACCTTTACTATTGTTCCTTGGAGGCTTTTGAATAGGTGTTAAATTGTAGGGGCCTGCTTAAGGAGAGCGGGTTGAAGGTTTACATATATATAGAGAGGGTAATAGATTTGCTGACTTATTTGCCTTCTTTTCTTAGTATTGATTTTTCTAGGGACACATACCGTTTACTATTTTATAGGTTTTTGGTTTTTGTTGATGGGTTTGGTTTCCCCCATCCATAATCTTGTATATATATTTTTTTTCTTCTAATAATCTAATTTGTTGCAGATTATTGATGTTATCTGGGGTACTATCCTAGTTAGGATAGTACATAGCATAGTGCTATTGCATACTTGCTTTTAATAAAAAATGGGTTTGGATGTATGTTAATTTCATGAATAAAGTTAGCTATATGCATAGAAGTTTCGTTTGGTTTCAAAATTGGATGCACAAGTGAATTAAAATTTTGTTCTTTTTTAATTCACGGTATTTTGGTATGATTTTTTTGTCGTTTCCATAGGATTGGTATGCTTATACTTTAGTTCAAAAGATTTCAAGTGCTATGACAACTTGAAAGGCAATGTGCAGTAAGGGAGATTATACTTATTTTTAGTTCATTATATTACTTCATAATGTAATTGAAAATTCAAGATCAAGGGTTGTAATTTAGGTAGACTAATCAAATATGTTTGAAGTTATCCTCAACAGTATAGTTTTATCCTTACACAATCTCTGGATCCCTCTTATTCTGATGTGTATTCAATTCTTTCATGTGTCATTTTGGAAGTCTTCTAGTAATCACCTATTATTCCCGCCTCATTTTTTTTTTGCATCAACAAACACTCCATACTCACACAGGGGTTTTTACTATTTTCTGTCTCCCCCTTAGGTTATATTAGAGTGTTCAGAATGTTGTGATGGATTTTTTTTGCTAGGAGGAGAAAACAGCTTGATTAATGTTATAAACTTAAGAGCTTATTGCTGAAAATGCTTTATAAACAATATAGTTGATTAATGTAGTGTGTATAAATGTAAAATTTCCTTTCTTGCTCTCACTCAACATTTTTTGACCCAGATATACTTCCTGTGTTATATTCTCTAAAATGGACACAAACATGTTCCAATCAGATGATTCAAGGAAATACTATTGTCCAATACTGGGTTTGAAAGTTTTTGTTATAGATAGCAACTTGAGATGCCTTACAGCTGTGTCAAAAAACAGGCTTCAAACCCTTGGATATGAAGGTAAGTGGCAGTGAACGCATATTTCTAAAAGCTAAAAGTTATTTCTCTTTTATATATACGTAGCTTATATACAGTTTAATTGCATTGAAATATCTTTGCAACCTCAACTTCATATGTTTCTCAATGTCATATATTAACTTTGAAAGTAAGTATGATTATTTGTGGTGAATCAAATTATGATAACTTAATCTTTGAAGGTCAATATGATTATTTGTTGTGAATAAAGTGATGATAAACTAATCACATTCATAATCTCTGGTGTCAAATGTTCGTTGTTTGGTGAAATACACTCAAACCTATTGTGCTGTCAGTCAATGTGATGATTTGTTTTAAATGTTAGCAATATGATATAATCATATAATACTAAGTTGTCATAACTTAAGTTGCATATGATTCTAAGTTGTCATAACTTAAGTTGCATGATAACGTGTTGGACACAAGTTTAAAAACAGTTATTGGATCCTTTTAGTTTTTCCTATAGGATGCATGGTCTTGTCTTATGGAAGCATTGTACTTTGGACACAGTTTTTTTGGAGCCTCTTTGGAGACCAAATAGCTTATATAGATATGCTTGCTTAAGTCAGTATATCTTGTTCATTAATCATTTCCTCCTGTTTTGTTATCAAAGCTTATAATGTTTGAGGGATTAGAGATCCTCCAATATGACTTGGTTCTAACATCCACAACTACGATTGTAGTCACACAATTAATAAAGAAGATTAGCTAAAAACTAACGGTTATAAAAATACAAACACAATGAAGTAAGTAAAAGATTTCCTGAAAACTTAACTCTGGCCCTGAGTATGCATATAAATTGTTTTTAATTTTATTTTATTAGTTGAGGCCAAAACTATGAGGGTATTATTTCCTCTTCTCACTACTACTATTAGTGAAGTTGATGACCTTCACATTATATAATTATTGTTTTTGATTGGTTTGTTTTTCAAAATTTCCTACTTGCACTGCTACTTGTGACTGCTTCACTTGCTTTTGAGACATTATCCATTGTCAAGGAGAAGTGGAATGAACTTAACCTTCTTGTTGAGGTTCACTTACGTGACATGGGGATATTTTGTTGTCTTAGAAGATAAGAGTATTAAAAACCAGGCCATATTTTCGTTAAGTTCTCAAATTAACTTTGGCTTGTTTTACTTGTAACAACAAATGTCATTCATGATTTGTTGACAGGGTGCAAGTTCTCTTTGATCTGTTGGATTAGTTATGTATAGTTTGATCCAAATTGCTAAACTCTATGATCATCATACATAGATACCAATGAAAGTTATCTGTAGGACTAAACTTATTTACACTTAAATCCCACTATTTATTTGGCCCTTACCCAATGTTATGGGTAAGTTTTTCATTGAACAAATGGTTAAAAGTACTCAGTCAATAACAACATGAAATTTAAAGCTAAGTTCTGAGATTTTGTGTCAGGTCTAGCATTAGTCATAGAAAACACTAAAATCTACAATTTTATAAAATCAATGTCAATGCAAGTAACGCATTAGTCAAGGATGTTTCATGATTAGTTGGAAAATTAAAAAACAACCTAGCAACCATGCAAAGTATCAATATCAAAACTAATACTTTGGTACAAATCGTAGTAGAACTAACAATAAAAGCAATAATTTGATGACAGTATATTATCATTACTGTATGCTGTTGTTTACACTGTACAAATTCTTCTTAATGCAATCCCCTGGTTCTGGCTTTATAAAATACATACAGTCTAATCTGGATATAAGTTTTAGATGGACAAGATCAAGAACTTGCAGACTAAGAATAACCACTATTTCTAAACAGAAAACTATTTCCAAACTTGACTAAAAAAATAAAGAGAGAAACTGACAAAATAATTGGATCTTGCCTCTGAAACTCATCTAGAGCAAGGCAATTAAACTTGGTATTTGATTACATGTATTCCCTAGCCTGAGATTTACTATAACATAATTATAAGATTTTTTTACTCTTGTTAATGTTTCGCCTAAACTCCTAATGGTACTAGAAAATCCAAAGCACAACATGAGTTAGATAAAAGGAAACATTTCACACATTTTGAAAGGTTAGAGCTTGAGACTTTCCTTGTTTGTCATATCTTTTTGAGGCCCGCTGCCTTCATTGTCAAAGTTCTTGGATAGTTCTTTTTTTTTCATTGACTTGGGTAGAATTTTGTCATGTTTATCTGGTTACTTCTAAAGTTGGTAATGCAGGTTTTTCATTTTCTTGGGAAGCATTCTTGAACTCTTGCTTGTTTTCAAAAGTCCTCCCTGTCCTTCAAATGTAAAGAACCAATAAATACTCTTAGACTCAAACTTGCAACAACATAAAGAATATCAAAGAAAAATACAAGTAACTTTAATGTAGACAAACCTTTGACTTAGTAGTAGAATAAATCTTAACCATCTTTCCTTCTGTGTTTTTCTCTTCTTTTTCCTTCCATTATTTTCCCTTCAATATCATTTTACTAATTGCATCTCCAGAAAAACGTGAGTACCATAGTTAACCAGATATAGCTCATAGTCCAAGAGAGACACATGTGATTCAAATTTTGTTGTTCACAAATCTATAATGCAACTCTTGTTCCCTTGAAATTTGTTGACAAAAAGAAGATGAACATCTTCTTCAATAAGGAGTTTTGATGATCAAGGTTGTCAAACTCGAGAGTTTACGTAAACTCGTGAGAGCCCAGTAAACTCGAATCGTAAACTCGTAAGAGTTTACTTCACAAAGAAAAAAAAATAATTTATATAAATAATATCCTAATTCAAACAAGTCCATAAAATTATATAACTTAAAAGTATTTGAAATAAATAAGTGCATACAAATACTGTAAAACATAAATTCAAATATCAAATGTCTATGTTTAATCCTCTAATCCTCTAATGATATCGTCATCTCCATCATCATCTTCATCTTCATCCAGCTCCTCCCCTGATGAAACATGTGCATCCTCATTGGCATTTTTACTTCTACTCTTGATAGATGAGGATGCACTTGGATTAGTATCCACTGAATTTGATGCATTTCCAGACATAGTGATCTAACTTTTAAAAAATCTGTATTGTAAAATAATTCTGTATTTAAAAAAAATATACTAATTGTAAAATAAACGTGATGGTGACGAGAAAGAGAAAAAACCAGTACAATTAGGCGAGGCGTTGACAACGGCCAGGCGAGACAGAGGTGACACGAACGCGACGGCGATGCGACAGGAACACAACGGTGACGCGAAACGAGCGCAACGGTGAGGTGACCTGGACGCGATGGCGAAGTGAGGCAGAAACAAAAAATGATGGCGAACTGTAGTGGATGGAAACGCGATGGCGAGCGCGAGGAAGAACAACTCCAGAAGCCCCACTGAACGACAACCCTAAATCGCGAAAAATTAGGTCAGTTCTCCCCCCAAAACAACCTCGTTTTCCTTTAAATTTTTCAGCCATTCGAACTCGCTCACACGCTGCAAAATCGCGATTTTACACGAGTTTAACGATCCCACTTCCGATTCCACCGATTTTACTCCAAAAACGAGTTAGCTTCCGAGTTAACTCAGAAACCAGGTGTAGGAACGCAAACTCGTCCGAGTTAGCGAGTTAACTCGCGAGTTTGATAACAATGTTGATGATGATGATGATTCATGAAGAAGTATGGAAGACTTAATGATGATACATCGAAAAATGTTGAAGACTTATGATAATCGATTATCTATGACAGTTGTGACTTAACTTTTCATATTCTTAACCTAATTTCTAAATAGGTTTCTATAAATAAAGTGGTAGACTTCATTTGGAGATATAGAAGTTAGAGAAGTCTAAGTACTTGAGAACTCTCTGGGAGGCTTTGGAAACCTAGTTTGAGTCGAGCGATAACTTTCATCAAGTGGGATCTTGAGTGATTGAGTGTTGTAGTTGTTACTAGGTGAAACTGTTCATCCTTTGTGTGATTTAGAGGAGGTGTTCACTCCTTGTGTGATTCAAGGAAGGTGTTTCTTCATTTTTTGTGTCATTCAAGAGTGGTGTTTTCTAAACCCTAAACTTTCTTATATGTGATTGTAAGTTTGGGTTAATTTAGTGATTTGAATCAATCTCTGTATGAGAGATTAATAATTGGACATAGGGTCTTTTGATTTGAACCAGTATAAATATCTTGTGCAATTTTCTCTTCTTTACTCTCTTTACTTTATTGTGATTATTAAAATAAAGGAAATAATTTTAATTGAATTTTGATATTAAAAGGAAAAGAATTTTAAAAGCACAATTTTTATGAATAACCCTATTCATCCTCCCTCTCGGTTTTTGTCCATTCACTAAAAATTGTATTGTGCGATTTTAACAAACTCAATTACTCGACCCAAAACATAATTATTGAAGCAAAATACTTACAAATGATCCAAATAAAATTTCCAATTTATGACAAAAACAATTAACCAACACTCCTACAACATGGAAGACTAGACTAGCTAAATGATTAAATTAGTGTCCCAAAACTATAAATACTTTTACAACCAATCCCACTATACATTTTTTTTTCCAGCAATCATAACCCTTTTACCACCAATTCAAGATCTATTTTCTTATTCAGTAAAAGTGGTAGAACAGACACCCTAAATACTCTATCTGTGTCAACGACATGCTCATAGTGCCAGCAAAAGCCCTAACTAACTACAAGTTGTTGTATCATGTTGCAGCCACCCAACAAGTCTCTTGGCATCAAGAGATCACCTTCAAGTTTGTTTGGGATCCTTATCATTAATCACTTGCATGAACGCACTGTTGTCGCCAACAAATCAAGTTGATCCATTAAACTAAGTATTCCTCACTAGAATTTTCACAATTAAAGAAAGAAAGGCATATAAAAAGAAGGCTAAATAGAAAAGACTAAACTAAATACTTGTTCATGGCAAAGACAAAGACTTTGCGGTGGAACACAAGCACCCACAAGAGATACTTTTGTGATTGAACAGAAGATCCCAAAAGGGGTCCATTCAATGGCCCTCGTCTTGTTGTTCACATTTTCTGTTGCCACTTATTAGAATGAATGTCGGTGGCATCCCTGGTTTTACATACAAGGGAAAAACATCTAAGATTGCACGCCAATGCAATAGCATCAGCCACATTTTTCACAATGTCAATGATCAAAAATAGCTATATACAACAACCTATGGAAGTAACCCTTTGATCAATCTGAATCCATCTTTGTTCCTTCTATATTTGGATTATGTTCTTCCACAAGGTGATAAAAAATGAAATTAAAAAAAAAAGAAAAAAAAAACTTAGAGTTTTTAAGGTATAATATATATTTTAGAATGATTAGAAAGAAAAATCTATCACATTTATAGAATATGAGAATGAAAGAGGAGGGATATTTTGAGATGAATACAAAGAGAAGAGCATTTGATGTAAGGGGCAAAAGTGGAAGAATTGAGTAATATTAATCTCAGACTATTAATAGGTGTAGGATTAGGAAAGAGTAATATGCATGTTTCAATCATATTTTGATTTTAGGGGTTTAATAATTTATAAATTTATCATGGATTATTTGTAAGTTCTTTGACTTTATATATATTGCTATCTTTGATCCTTGACATTGTGAAAAATGTGGCTGATACTATTGCAGTTTATGTGCAACCTTAGAAGCTTTTACTTTGCTATGTAAAACCATGGATGCCACCGTTAATACTGAAAAGTGGCAAGAGAAGATGTGAACAACAAGTTGAGGGCCATTGAATGGACCACTGTTGGGATCTTTTGTTCCACCACAAAGGTTTGTCTACATTAAAGTTACTTGATTTTACTTTGTTATTTTTTATGTTGTTGCAAGTTTGAGTCTAAGAGTATTTATTTGTCCTTTAAATTTGCAGGACTGAGAGGACTTTTGGAAACAAGCAAGAGTTTAAGTATGGTTCCCAAGAAAATGAAAAATTTGCATTACGAACTAAAGAAGTAACCAGATAAATATGACAAAACTCTATCCAAGTCAGTGAAGAAAAAGAGAACTATCCAAGAACTTTAACAATTTGGGTTAAGATTAGAAGTGATGAGTCCATACATAAGTATTTGATATTTGGTTTCTCCTTTAGGTGTATTAACCTCCAATTTATTTTGTAGTCAAATATCATCCATACAATAGATGGATGTATCCTCACCGAAAACTTTTCCATCAATAGCATTTTCAGCCCTTTGGCCCCCACTAACATTGTTCATAAATTCACCAGAGTCAGATGTGTAGCGTGAAACACCATATGGTTCATTATGTAGACAGAATTGATTTTTCCCAAAAGTCGATGTCTGATCACTTGAATTTAGGAAATCATGTAAAGAGTTACGTTGAGAATGCTTATGCATGCAATCACAGATATGAACATGACGGTTTTGCAATTGATGCCTTTTCCTGCTATCATTGACAGTTTGAGACAGATGCTGCGATTTCATATTCAAATCAGATGAATTTATATTGTTGTGTTGTTGAATTGGATTGACTTGTCCCAAATATTGCTGAAACAGATAAATATAAAAATATGCATAGATCATGATTCAAGTACAACATCATAATGCTCAATCTAGTGGAGACATACTAGCAGTGTATTGAAGCATAAGTTGCAAATCAAGAAATAAAGTATAATGATTTGAGAGAGAAAGAAAGAGAGTCTACTTCTCTTAATAAGACCAACTAACTTTTAAGTATAGTCTGCATATTTTGAAACACCTTGCCGCACCAATAAGGTTTCAATCATATGACTTGGTGATCATGGATTCGATAATAGAAATAAACTTTTCTCTCTCAGACCATGGTATAAGGTAAGGCTCATCATATGTAAAAGGGAATTTGTTGAAAAGAACAAATCTGGAAATGACTTTCAATGTTCTGTGTTGCAAGTCCTGCAAATTCCCAAGCTGGTTTGTTTGATTTGGAGAAGCTTTACACAAGAAAAACAACAAGTGTTACTCTTATAGCTGACAACTACAACAAAAATGACAAATAAGTAAATAAACTCAAGTCTGAGCTTACCACTAGTTGCAGCCAATTCAGCACCTCCGAAGAACTTAATATGGGAATCATAAGTCCGGCTAAGCCTTTTCCTACCTAGCATTAATGTTTCACTTTTTTCCCCCTATTGTATGATTATCTTCTCTTATTATGAGACTTTGGAGAGTCTGCAGTCCAGTGCTCATAAATGACTGACATTCTCTAACAAATAATAAATCTCGTTAGGACAGGCTGGAATTCATGGTTCTGATACCTTGTTAAGAAGTGGACTTTAGCCTAATTCAGCCCTACAAGACTCGCTTCTAAGGTATGGTTTACATTCACTTATATACTATAAAATTGTCTTATCTCTTGTCGATGTGAGATCTTTTTACTCTTGTTTCACCATTTTTATCAAGAAGCCAAAATGTTAGATAAGTTTCAGGTTAACTTGGTGGTAAAAGTGGAAGGGACGGAGGCGAAAATATTTCCCTTCCTAATGGGTCAATTGTGGATCCCCCACATACCCCTTGCCATGAAAACTACATTTTTTGTGGATTCTCCACATCCCCCTTGCCATGAAAACTAAATTTTGTCGATAAACAAAAATTGTTCGACGAAAAAGAATTGAATGCCCCTACTTGAAACAAGAATTTGACATTGTCACTCTTTTTATGCATTGATATTGTTTCACCATATTTAGTCTTGTCCACAAATTATGGTAGGGGGTGGTAAGATAAGCCTAGCACACCTACCAAGATAGTCTATGATACCATCTTGGAAAGTGGATCTAAGCCTACTTCAACCCTACAAAACCAACTTGTATGGTGCGTTTGCAATCTTTTATATAATACGATTTGTCTATATCTCTAGTTGATGTGAGATCTCCGACAAGTGATATGTATCATTCTGAGAGGCTAGGGACACGCTTTCTCTCTCTATATTTATATCATTTATTATTTACATTTATTGTTTTTGAATTGACGTGATATCATTTATGATTCGTATTCAAAAATTAGCTAAAAATTCATTATTTGAATGGAAATTTCATAACTGCGGTTACGAATTAAAAGTTTGTTTGTATTTTTGAGTTAAAGTCAATTGCACATTTATTTACTCCACTTCATCAAATTACAAATTTTTAGGTATTAAATGCAAGTGCAAAGCTTCAAACCCTAAGTCTTCTTTATAAGATCCGCCGCATCGGCTCTTTTGCTTGAGCACAAGATCTGAGTACCTAGAAAGAATTATCAAGTTCAGCAGAGTTTAGTAGCAATTTGTTGCAACAAATTGAGGTATGTTCCCTAATTTCTTTATTTTTCTTTTGAAGGTTGTTCAGAAACCTTTAGAAAATATTTACTTTAAGCATTTTCTGTGTTAACTTCCAAAGAAGCTGAAAATATGTTTGATTAAAGATTAGAAAACATTTTCTTTAAAAATGTCTCAAACATGCCAAAATTTGGATTTATTTTTCATTATCTATTTTCTTTGTGTGTTCCCATCAATTGCAACCATTGGAGCCCCTTATCACTACTACTAAATCCCTAACCAACCATCACCCCCTCCAAAGTCATTGATGGTTCCGTCACTAGCTTTGAAGCCATTGGTGACAATGTTTATGACTATGACATCATCCAGACACCCATAAACTCTTTTCTAGAGGCTAGTTGTCAAGTCACATTTTTTGCAATGGAGAGAGGTAAATGATGAGGATGGTGGTTTAAAGTAAGGAATGACACTAGACATACTTGATGATGGTTGGGGGTGCAAGGGAGAAAACAGTGGTGTGCCAAACAAATATTGAATGAAAACTATTTTTAGAACATCAAAATAAGAATGAGATGTTTTGCTAACCGAATGCTCCGTTAGAGTTATTTAGTTCTTTGATTAGAAGTTTTCCTTTGTTTTTACATACATGGCTTTAGTTTGGTCTCCTCAAATTTTTTGTAGTCCTAAGTGGTTTTGATTAAATAAATGCTATTTTAACTATCAATTTTATGTATTTTTCATGAAGTTTTTTTAATATAAGACACATTGTAATTATAAAATAAGCTATACATTAAACCAGAATTGGATTTTAAAGAGCGAGCAATAGAGGAGTGAAATGCCCATTATTTCCTCATCAAAATCAGCAATCTTTATGGAGATGAATTCATGCCGATATTCCTGCTTACGAGATTTTAAGGAAAAGAGAGTTCAACATTGTTTGTGTTTGCTGTCATTGTTGTCAGCAGAATGAAACATCACAACATCTATTTTTTCAGTGTTCTTTAGTAGTCAAACTTTGGAATTGGCTGGGTGGTTTGATTCAGATTCATATTGATTGCTCTTGCATTGATTCAATCCTATTTATTTTTCAAGATAATTGGAGTGGTCAAGCTAGAGTTGTCTTGACTGCAGCTTTTAAAGACATAATCTGAGAAATTCGGTATAAATGTAATTTAATGCATTTTGAGAATGTGGTTGATCTTGTGAAGAATCATGAATGTGATCTATCCTTATGTTAATACAGCGGGTAACAATAACAGTGGAAGTATGAATTCTTCCATTAGGAATTTTAGTATTATGAAAGCTTTTCACCTGATTGTCATCCGGAGAAGGCAGCTCATGTAATACTAGTTAATTGGGATCGTCCTCAGTGTGGATGCGTTAAGTGTAGTACAGATGTAGCAGCTGTGAATGATGGCTTCTTGAGAGGAGCATGTAGTGGGACCTTTTGAGATTATAGTGGCTGCTATAATAGGTTGTTTTTGTTTTTCTCTTTGTTGGTCCATAGTTTTGAGGCAAAACTTTTTGCCTTTATGAATGCTAATTTACCACTTGTACTATTGCTCCTTGGATGCTTTTGAATAGGTTGTTAAATGGGCCTGCTTAAGGGGACGGGTTGAAGGTTTACATGTATAGAGAGAGGGTAATAGATGTGCTGAATTACTTACCTTCTCTTATTATTGATTTTTCTAGGGACACTTACCATTTACTATTTTATAGGTTTTTGGTCTTTGTTGATGGTTTTGGTTTCCCCTACCCATAATCATGTATATGTTTCTTTGTCTTCTAATAATATAATATGATGGAGATGATTGATGTTATCTGAGGTACTAACCTTGTTAGGATAGTACATAGCATAGTGATGCTATTGCATACTTGCTTTTAATAAAAAAGGGGTTTGGATGTATGCTAATTTCATGAATAAAGTTATCTATATGCATACAAGTGTCATTTGGTTTTAAAATTGGATCCACGAGCAAATTAATTTTTTTTTTCTTTTTTCATTCACGGTATTTTTTAAATGACTTTTTTGTTGTTTCCATAGGATTGGCCTGTTTATACTTTAGTTCAAAAAATTACAAGTGCTATGACAACTTGAGAGGCAATGTGCAGTAAGGGAGGTCATACATATTTTTAATTCATTATATTACTTCATAATGTAATTGTAAATTCAAGATCAAGGGTTGTAATTTAGGTTGACCAATCAAATATATTTGAAGTTATCCTCAACAGTATAGTTGTGGCCTTACAGAGTCTCGTGATACCTCTTATTCTGATGTGTTTTCAATTCATTCATGTGTCATTTTTGGAAGTCTTCTAGTAATCACCTGTTATTCCCGCCTGGTTTTTTTTGCATCAACAAACGCTCCAAGCTCACACAGGGGTTTCAACTATTTTCTGTCTCCCCCTCAGTTTTTATTAGAGAGTTCAGAATGTTGTGATGGATTTTTGTTGTTAGGAGGAGAAAACGGCTTGATTAATGTTATAAAATTATGAGCTTATTGCTGAAAATGCTTATAAACAATATAGTTGATTAATGTGGTGTGTATAAATGTAAAATTTCCTTTCTTGCTCTCACTCAACATTTTTTTGACCCAGATATACTTCGTTTGTTATATTCTCTAAAATGGACACAAACATGTTCCAGTCAGATGATTCAAGGAAATACTATTGTCCGGTACTGGGTTCGAAAGTTTTTGTTCAAGCTAGCAACTTGAGATGCCTTACAGCTGTGTCAAACATTCTTCAAGCCCTTGGATATGAAGGTAACTGGCAGTGAACGCATATTTCTAAATGCTAAAAGTTATTTTTCTTTTATATATACGTGGCTTATATATTGTTTAATTGCATTGAAATATCTTCGGAAACTCAACTTCAGATGTTCCCCAATGTCATATATTAACTTTGAAAGATGTTCCCCAATGTCATATATTAACTTTGAAAGCCAATATGATTATGTGTAGTGAATGAAATGATGATAACTTAATCTTTGAAAGTCAATATGATTATTTGTAAATCAAGTGATGGTAAACTAATCACATTCATAATCTCTGTGGTGACAATTATCATTGTTTGGTGAACTACACTCACACCCATTGTGCTGTCAGTCAATGTGATGCTTTGTTTTAAATGTTAGCAATATGATATAATACCAAGTTGTCATAACTTAAGTTGCATGATAACGCGTTGGATGCAAGTTTAAAACCAGTTCTTGGATCCTTTTAGTTTTTCCTATAGGATGCATGTTCCTGTCTTATGAAAGCATTGTACTTTGGACACAATTTTTTTTTAGCCTCGTGTGAGACCAAATAGCTTAAATGATACTTGATAAGATAACGTAGATGCTTGCTTAAGTCAGAATATCTTTTTCGTTAATCATTTCCTCCTGTTTTGTTATCAAAGCTTATAATGTTTGAGGGATTAGAGATCCTCCAATATGGCTTGGATCTAACATCCATAACTACGATTGTAGTCACACAATTAATAAAGAAGATTAGCAAAAAAGCTAATAGTTATAAAAAAACAAACAAAATGAAGTAAGTAAAAAAATTCTGGAAAACTTAACTCTGGCCCTGACTATGCATATAAATTGTTTATAATTTTATTAGTTGAGGCCAAAACTATGAGGGTATTATTTCCTCTTCTCACTACTGTTAATGAACTTAATGACCTTCACATTATATAATTATTGTTTTGGATTGGTTTCTTTTTTCAAAATTTCCTACTTTCTTGTACTACTAGTTGTGACTGCATCACTTGCTTCTGAGGCATTATCCATTGTCAAGGAGAAGTGGAATGAACTTAACTTGGCACTTGTTGAGGTTTACTTACCTGACATGGGGATAATTTTGCTGTCTTAGAAGATAAGAGAATTGACAAACATGCCATATTTCCTTTAAGTTCTCAAATTATTTTTGGCTTGTTTTACTTCTAACCACAAAAGTTATTCATGATTTCAATCTTGAGCTGACACTGTTTATTGCTTATGTAGTTATGACTGCTAATAATTCCATAGAGCTGTTTGGATCTGAACTGCATTTACAAAAGCCACTTAAGATTTCTGATCTAAGCAGTCTATGGAAATACACATTATGGAGGATGGAAGACAGAATGGTGATAACTGCAGATGTAGAGGGCTTTGGGAGGTTTGAGTCAGAGGAAATTATTGTAAACAACAATAGAGAATGTCGGTCATTCATGAACACCGGAGGGCAGACTCTCCAAGGTGTCATAATAAGAGAACATAATCATACAAGAGAGGGGAATAAAAGTGAATCATTAATGCTGGGTAGGAAAAGGCTCAGTAGGACTTATGATTCACATGCTGAATTGGCCGGAACCAGTGGTAAGTTTGGACTTGAGTTTCTTTATTTATTTGTCATTTTTGCTGTAGCTATCAGCTATAAGAGTAACACTTGTTTTTCTGATGTAAAGCTTCTCCAAATCAAAGAAATCAGCTTAGGAATGTGCCAGGATTTGAAATACAGAACATTGAAAGCCATTTTCAGGTTTGTTCTTTTCAATAAATCTCCTTTTAATGTTGAGCCTTATACTATGGCTTGAGAGTGAAGAGTTTATTTTTGTTATCCAATCCATGATCACCAAGTCATATGACTGAAACCTTACCATTGCATCAAGGTGTTTCAAAATATGCAGCTTGAAAGTTAGTTGTGCTTATTAACAGAAGCATAATCTCTTTCTTTCTCTTTCAAATTGTCATACTCTTTTTCTAGATTTGCAACTTATGTTTCAACACTGCTAGTTTGTCTGCACTCATTGAGGATTATGAGGTTGTATTTGAATCATGATCTATATGTATTTTTATATTTGTCCGTTTCAGCAATATTTGGAACAAGCCAATCCAATTCAACAACACAACAATATAAATTCTTCTGAATTGAATATGAAATCGCAGAATCTGTCTCAGACTGTCAATGATAGCAAGAAAATGCATCAATTGCAAAACCGTCATGTTCATATATGTGATTGCATGCATAAGCATTCTCAACGTAACCCTTTACATGATTTCCTAAATTCAAGTGATCAGACATCGGCTTTTGGAAAAAATCAATTCTGTCTACAGAATGAACCATATGGTGTTTCACGCTACACATCTGACTCTGATGAATTTATGAACAATGTTAGTGGGGACCAAAGGGCAGAAAATACTATTGATGGAAAAGTTTTCAGTGAGAATACATGCATCTATTGTGTGGATGATATTTCAGTACAAAGTGAAATGGAGTTTAATACACTTTCATCTAATGACATGTGCCACCGATTTTCGCCACCACTTCCTGTTCCTCTTCTACCATCAGAAGGAAAACATGGCATTTATGAGGTCAAAGCAGATGAAATTCTTTATCCTTCAAATGGAACTCGGGAGTTTAGTGATGAGGATGTAAATACATGCTTATCAATGTATAATAATCCCTGGTATGAATATGCATTACATTTTGTCTGGTTCCTATTATCATTTAGGCTATTCTCCATTCTTATCCTTTTCTTTTTGCTGACTTATGCAGAAAATTGCTGAGTGGTGCTGTTGCTTTAAGTTGTGGAGGGCTTTGTGGAGAGCTTCAAGAAAATAGAGTTCATATAATGATTTGTGGTCTTTTTTGTACTTTTATAGTTGTACTTTTGTCTTATCTGATTCTCATTTGAGTATGGTAGACAGTGTTTCTGGGCTTGACTAATGATTGATTGAAAAGTTTGCTTGACCATGTTAATTATCTTTAATAACAACCATGTTTTTATTATCTTGAAGCATTTGTGTGAAATGCTATTTCAATCGAGGATTTGGGTTTATGACCAGTATTTTTTATAAATGTTTACTAAAAATATTTTACTTTGTTTTACACTGATAGGATTTTATTATTCCATTCTGTCTTTCATTACTTCGTTTAGATATTAGTTTTATATTACAGTATTTATTTTGAATGTTGATGTTTATATTATTTATTTGATTATTTTAAATTTATTATGATTTTTATTACTATGCAGTGTTGATTACCATATTAATTAGGCTGATGAAAATATGGTTTAATTTAGTTGAAAAATATTTTAAGATGTAAATATACTAACAACTTTAAGAGACAATTTCATCAAACACTCTCAATTTTACAATTTAACATAACAGTTTTTAACTAAGAATTTTGAGACCTTCGTATATTATTATTTTTTTCTGCCATTTAGATTTGGAATTTGTTGTTTCTGAAAACTTGTACTTTTTGTCTTAGGTAATGATAATTTTCTGATTAATCCAAAATAACCTTTTCAGAACTGTATTTCATATTAGACAATATATAACATTTTTTTTATTAACTAGGTGTATGACAAGAACACTTTGATTATTTTTTTAATATAGCAAGATACTTCTAGATTATGTGAATGTTAGAAAAAAGTATATGGGTACCGGAAGGAGTTGCCTATTTACTTCATATTCTTATCAATAAGGATTAAATATTTTTTTATATTTAAATTATTATAAGAAAAGTTATGTTTTTTCTTAAATTAAATTATAAACTATTTCGTGTATGCATTTTATGAAATCATTTCCAGAACATCTAAAGGTGATATTATAATATATAATGAAACTTTGTTTGTTATATGGAAAACACTTCTATTGTTTATTGCAAATGATGTTTTACATGATTTTCATAAAATATAAGAATTAAGTATTTTATAATTTAATTTAAGGATGAAACAAAAATATTTATAAGCAATGAAAAACAGATAAGTCTCTCTTGCACAGCATTATATAAAAGTGCATAATACAAAATCAAGGACCAAGGGACACAAAAGAAAGACATGGTATATACAATACATGAATATCTCCATTTCATTAATGAGGTAATTGGGGAAATGTAATGTAGACAAATGTACAAACTCGGTCTTACACAACTTTGAGGATAATGCATTTGATCCTAAGCACTTAAAAATGCAAGATAATCATCAATTATAGACATGGCAGATGATCGATATCCAGAACCAAAGAGATTATAATGATTTAAATAATGATACAGCATATAAAGGTCTCTCCTCTCCTCAAAGCCTGGTTGTTTAGGCATCACCTGCAGAGATCATGCGAAACTGTTATCAGAAAAAAATTGCTTTTTTAAAGTAGAAAATTATGAAACCAACATTTCACATGCCAACCCAAAAGCAAGATGGTGTTTCTTTGAAACATGGCTATTGTATCCGGATAGAAAATAATACATATTCACTTTATTCAGGGAAAGTTCACAAAAAAACCATATAATATAACTAACTTTGATAGATGTTTGTGGACAAAACGCGATTTGGTTGGCCTGAGAAACATTGTTGGAAGCTTTTGTTTAATATAATTTGTTCTTACATCAACAAATACATATAAAAAAAGCCTCATATTGTGGTTGGTTTAATTTAAGAAGTTTACCACAGAATAAAGTTTTGATTGAACTTACAAGTGATATACACAATTAAGGCAATAAGAGACAACTTTCAGATAACCATAATTATAAGATTATGGCTGCCTATTATCAGACACTTATTACATATTTTCCAATACAAACGAACAAAAACAGAAAGAAATCTACAATGTGAGAAAATGTGGTGCAATATTATTATGAATCTTTTATACCATATGTCGGCAAACAGTATCACCTTAAAATAAGAATCATAGAATGAGCCTCCAAAGCCAGCACACCAAGACATACCGAATTCTGCTTCACTGTGTCCATCTGCAGAATAAAACAACAATAGCCACAACTGTCAGCCCTTTTTTTCTCAAAGCTAATATGATTATTATAGTCTTACATTGCACGTTTGCATTAGCCACACTATGGCCAAATTTAAAACACCTTGCTGACACCTAATAGTTCTGTGGATGCAACTTAGTTGACCTTGCTTCCAATTTCCCATCCTTAACTCAATTAGGCCAAAATGTGTTTGATAAAATATTAAATTAGGCTAAATTTTTTCACCTAGAGACATGACATTACAACTGATTTAGAAGTCTACTCTTCACCAAGTTTCACCAATTTATAATTTATTTTACTATTTTGACTGCCAATTATATTGTGAGCCACATATATCAAGTTACAATTTTTTGAATTCAAACAATACCCTCTTACTTTTCCTTTGTGCTTTTGTGTTCCTACGGTACAAGGCTTTTTGTTGTTGTATTTTTGTGAGTTAAATTATCCCTGACACGAATTTCAACTGCTAATCTGGTTCCAAACTTTAGCTGCCATACAACACCTCTTTGAAAATGCTTGACTTACAATAACATGCAGGGTCCAATATGACAGGTTCACCATTTTTGTTAGAGATAATGTTTCCACTCCAGAGGTCTCCATGTAGTAAGCACGGTTCTATCTCCACGTTGGCAAACAGGCGTCCAATGCTTTTCACTAGTCTCTGTCCTGTAGAACAAGTCAAGCAACATGTATATTGTCATTTTGAGAGTTCCAATACAAACAGAACATTATGTCAACAATACTAGTAAAGAATCAAAATTGTAATGAACAGAGATCATGAATGAACAAATGGCAAGTTTGAGTAACATGGCTAACAGTGCTTGATTTTACTTAGTTTCTTATGTAATATTTCTGCCATAAATACATTTCTTACTCGAGATTTAGATTATAGATTAAATTAATTATTAAATGTTTGGAATGCCTTAATTTCTTCCCTCAAGGTACTACATTCTTACTTCCAGTTAGACTCTCAAGTACGACATTTGATCATCGGTTACTACAAGAAGAATGGGCGAAAACAGGAAACGGTCACTAAAGGAAAGGACTCAATATATACTACCATCCACAGGAAAATAAGAGCTTCCTATTCTCCCTTTGTCAATGAACTTATGTATCCAATCTGTCTGAGTTCCAGTTGTATTGACCTGCTTGATTTTATGAAACTCTTTGGATAAGTTTACATATAAGCTCTTTTTAGGAGAAAAATTGAAAATTAGCATCTCCATTAGCTTATGCAGGGGCAAATATGTATAAGTTGTCTAAAAAAGAAGATATAACAAGGTTTGATATCGTAAATATAAGAAGAAATAGGTGGAAATATAACTATAAGAAGAATAGGTGGCTTTAAGAATAATCTCTATTAGTATGAAAAGAACAAAAAATACAAAGAAGAATTCTCAATGAATTTTTTATCCCTCACAATGCTCTCTACGGATTGTTTTCTTTTCTCTTCTCTTTAAACCATAAAGCTTCCTTCACCGCTTTTGTAGCTACCATATATTCTGCTTCTGTAGTTCACAAGACAATAGGGGAATGTAAAGTTGCATGTCAACTAATAGCACTACCTTTAAGTGTGAAAATATAATATGTCAAGAACCTTCTACAATCAAGATAACTTGCATAATCTGAATCACAAAATCCAGTAACATGTCTACCGTTTGTTCCTCTTCCATACACTAAACCCCTGTCTGTTGAACCATTCAAGTATCAGAGAATCCACTTCACAGCTTGCCAATGAGCCTTTCCTGGATTATCCATATAACAACTAAACACTCACAACATGTGCAATATCTAGTCTAGTACACACAACATATAGCAAACTCCCAACTGCATTTGAGTAAGGCACTGGAGACATGAACTCCTCATCCACTGTTACCTTGTCAACAACAAAGGCAGAATATATGGCAACTACATAAGCGGTAAGTCAAAAGGATGTTACGATGCTTTGTCAAAGCACAATCCACTTAACAAAGAACCAAATTTATCATGAGAGGACAAAGCATATTGATGTTAGGATGCATTTCATTCGTGATGTTTTGGTAGAAAATATTTCTACTTTTGATAATCCAACATATGTGATTACAAAAGTTCTTCCATCGTTAAAGTTCAAACGTTGTTTGGACTTAGTTGGAGTTACAAATGTAACTTGACATTAGAAGTCGGTGGAGCAACATAGAGGAACTATGGAAGCTATTTGACATATGGAATTCAAGCCAAGGTGGAGATTTGTAATGTATGGATTAAATCCATTTATATATATAGTCAATAGTTATAAACAATTCACTAAATTAATGGTTTGGTTGATATGAACCGTTCATAACTAGTGGCTTATGTTACTTAAATTCTAATATAAATAGACGCATAGGATTGTAACAAATCGATTCAAGTAGAGAAGAGAAAAACAATCCTTAGAGAGCATTGTGAGAGATTCTTCTTAAAGCCACCTATTCTTCTTATAGTTATATTTCTACGTCAAATATGGATTTTACCATAACAATTTATAATCTCTGCACAAACTAAACAGACTCACAAGGACAACATGTTATGTACAATTAATTAATGGGAAGAATAGTAGTATCAGAACATATTGTTGACCTTTTTCGTAAATGGTTCTGTCGCCGAACTGGTCCAATAATAACTTCAACTGGTAACCCAATCTATGCTCTCCATAAAATTGAACCCAGTCTGATGACCAGGTGTTTATTTGTGGAGTACTACAGCATAATATACATTACATTCTCAGCAATCAATTAGAAGAAACAAAAGATGATAACTGATAAATGATAACAGTAACATTTACAACAACGATGACAATTTTCATGAAGAAGGTGCATCAAACCTGCCAATGGTGTTATCTACATCAAAACCATAGCCTTTACTGGACTTTCCAGCTTTATGCATTTCGGCAAGCTTCCTCCCTAGTTCAGACTGAGAAGCACCAAATTCCAATTAAGAAGCTTACACTTTCCTAATCAGAAGCAATTTCTAGTTTCTCACCTGATAGCCTCTAGATGCACCAAATTGTATGAATTCCATGATGATGAAAGAACCACCAGTAGGTAGCGGTCCAAACTACAACTCCTAGCAGCAAGTCAATTCAAGCGCGCTCCAGCATGAAATAGATAGTATATACTAAATTGTAGCTGTCACAGACAAATGTTAAGTATTCTCACCTTATACGGCTTAGGTACACAGATAGTCCCGGTTTCATACATGGCACCTAAACCAAGAGCCTCAGCTTCAAACATGGATGGTCCAATACTCCTGATATAGAGTTTCAACTTTCAACCACATAGAACTTGTCATATATAAGAAGCAAATGAATGAAGCTTTTGCTCCAATCCAAGATGATTGAAACAACACAACACATTCAAAACCAAAATTAAATCATAAGGCAAAACTCATCAACTTAAGCACTAACCAAAAACAGAAGGTCCAATCCCTAATCTGCTATACCTGTTTGTTTTAACAAAGAAGGAACCAGCATCAGTATCATAGCGACTAGCGAGATTGATACAGCCACCACCAACAGGGCTAATTTTGGTTATCTTTGTAGCTTTCCCTTCTGAAAGAATCCACTCACGAACCGGATCCTCACTCATGCTCATGCTGAACTCTAGCAAATAACTATGAATTTAGAAACCACAGTTATCTTCATCAAATTGTATACATCTCAATTAAATTAAATTAAATAACTCAACCAAAATACATTTTTTTGCCAAAAAAAAAAATCAAAGAGATATACAACTTTCTTCAGTTTTCATACATACACTTCTCACACTTACAATAAGAACTGTAAAAAAGACAAATTCAAAAGGGAAATCACGTGTAATAGATAAAACTGTGATTTGCTACAAATGCATAGACATTCCATAAAATTGTTTTAGGCAGTGATTGAGAATGTGTTGTAGAATAAATGAAGTTAGAATGTGTTGAAGTAACAGAGAGGACGTACTTGGTGATGATTTAGTGGTTTTGGTGAGAGAAGATGGAAAACATGGAGGAAGTGAAGTGAAGCATGTTGAAGAGAACATCACTCTCATCTCTCTTCTCCTATCTACTTCCTCGTTCTCTCTTTTCTTCTTTATACCACCAATCACACGTTCTGGCCCACCCAACAAAAATAAAAATACAAATCTGGCCCAGTTTATGCCAGGAATAAAATTTAAATCCTCTATTAATTTTATTATTTTCTCTATAATCAATCAAAGTAACATAAATAATCAATTTATATCTTAAAATGTTTAGTTTATTTTTTATTTATTTTTTAAAAAATTAAAAATTTGCCACATGTCGTGTCACGTGGCCATGATAGTGCTATGTGTCACAATTATGTCATATGTCATTTTCTCATTCTCAATTTGGGCCTTGTATTTTTATTTTTGTCTCAATTTAGTCCTAATTTTTGTAAAAATTGTACAATTTTGTCTCCCTCCAAATTGAAACAAAAATTAACTTTTATATAAATGTTATACGAATATTTTTATTAAATTTGATTTTTTTATTCAAATTAATATTTTTATTATATATTTTCAACAAAACTAAGGTTATTTAAATTTGTTCCACATTCAATTTTACTTAAAATTGTTTTCAAATTTCAAATTTATTTGTTTTTTATTGTTACATAAACTAGTTAATTTTTCTTAAATTTATATAATTATTCTTTTTAGACCAACTAAAACATTTGTATAGAAATTATTAAATTTTACACATTTTAAAAATATGCAATTATTTAAAATATAAATTCAAATAAAAAATAATATTAAAGTATGATGTAATAAAATATCAATATAGTTTATGATTTTTTTTGTTATTACATTATTCTCTATTAACAACTTTAAAACAATTTTAAATAAAGTTTAATGTAAAATATAAATTAAAATGAACTTAATCTTGTTAAAAATATTTACTTGAAATATCAATTTTTATAGAAATATTTATGCACATTTATACAGAAATTAAATTTGGTAAATTTGGAGAGGGACAAAATTGCACAATTTTTACAAAAATTGGGACTAAATTAAGACAAAAATTAAAATACTGATACCAAATTGAGAATAGGGAAATGACACCTAGTATAATAGTGACACATGGCACTATCACTGCTACGTGGCACGATGTCAGCTTGACACGTGACAAATTTTTTATTTTTAAATTTTTTTAAAAAATAAATAAAAATCCAAAAAATCCAAAAAATAAATAAAAAAATTCAAAAAATCCAAAAACTGACACGTGACACCTAGGGGTGGCAATGCGAGCCGGGTCAGCCCGTTTAGGCCCGACCCGCATAAGGCCCGCACAACGCGGGCTGGCCCGCCTCGCCTCGCATACTTTATGCAAGCTGAAAACACTGGCCCGCCCCGCATACTCCTTGGTCCGCGGGCCGGCCCGCTTTTTTTTAAAAAAAAAAATTAAATTATTTTTTTAACTTTTATGATAATAAAACTTTCAATGTTTAAAAATTGGGAAACTTTAAGAAGTTCACAAAATTAAGTAAAGACTTTGGGGAATTAGATGATAAATTCATAATTCAATATTTTCATCATATTCATACTATGACATACACAATGTATTCTTTAAATTTTAGCAAATTAAAAATTACATAATACTTGTCTTTTCCAGTTATACAAGAATTTGAAACGTTAATGCAAGAGTCCATAAAAGAAGTAATTAATATACACAAGTGCAAGTTTTTTTTTTTAATTTTATACGGGCTTGCGGGCCAACGGGCCAGACCCTAATTGTCATTCCTAGTGACACCCCATTTAACACCGTTACAACACTACTGACGGAAATGACTTGATTGCGTCAAATTTTCCAAAACAGTGACTAAATTAAGATAAAAAAAATTAAGGGACCAAATTGATATTTTGCTACGAAAATGGGGACCAGAGGAATAATTTAACCTTTTATTAATAACACCTCACATGGTAAAAATTCTTAAAAAGTCTAGCACAAGACCAACTTCTTAGAAAAAAATATAAATATATTTTATTTTATTATAAGTTAAAATACTCATTTGATCATCGCTTCTATACCAAAATCTCAAATAGATTGTCAGATTTTTATTAGTCTCCAATATGTTCATATTTTTAAAATGTGTAACAATTAATTCTATTCGGTTAGTATGGTAATAACACTGTTAAGTATGTGTCACTATTAGCTTATCGTTTTTTTTTTACTTTTAAATTTTTAAATATTTTTTAAAAATTTTAAAATTTTTAATTTTTTTTTAATTTTTAAAGAAAAAAAATGTTATCACGTGTCAAGTCAATATGGTGACACGTGTGAAATCATTGTCTCAACCTCAATTTGATCCATATATTTGTCATTTCAATTCCATTTCAGTCCTATTTATTTTTAAAATATTTCAATTTCATCCCCTCCAAATTAACACCAAATGTAACTTTTATATAAGTGTTATAATAATGTTTTTATTAACATTGATATTTTTATTAAATATTTTAATAATGTTAAGTTTATTTAAATTCATATTTTACATTAAAATTTATTCATATTTTGTTTTAAAATTTTAAACATATTTATTTTAAGTTGTTTTAAAATTTTAGATTTGAATTTATAAAATTGTTATTTTTAAACCAACTCTAACATTTATATAGAAATTATTGATATATAATATTATACAAATATTTGAAATACAAATTTATCAGTCTATAAATTTAAAAGTTTAATATAAAGTTTAAGGTAAAATATAAATTTAAATAAACTTAATATTGTTAAAAATATGTAATATAAATATCATTTTTTATATCATTATAACATTTGTATAAAAGTTAAATTTAGTCTTATAGGGGATGAAATAAAAAAATAAAATTGGGATTATATTGGAATCAAAATAACAAAAATATGCATCAAATGATTAGAACAACGACTTGACATGTGTCACATACTGAATTGACACATGGTAGGATACTGATCTAACACGTAGCAAAAGAATTTTTAAAAAATATTAAAATAAAAAATAAAAATAAAAAAAATGAACACATAGCACATACTTAAGGTTGTTAATAGTTAATAGTTAGAGGTATAGCTAGTAGCTAGTAGTTAGAGTTAGAGCTAAAGCTATAAGCTAGTAACTAAAGTTAAAGATAGTAGCTAATAGCTATAGTTAAAACTAGAAGTTGGTAGCCAGAGCTAGAGCTAGTAACTAGTAACTTGAGCTAATAGTTAGTAGTCAGTAGTTTGTAGCTAATAGCCAGTGACTAGTAGGTACTAGCTTGCAGCTAGTAGCTAGTGACTAGCTCTAACTACTAGCTACCAACCACTAGCTTCTAGCTCTATAGCTACTAGCTACTAGCTACTAACTACAAGCTACTAGCTACTAACTACTAGCTTGTAGTTACTAGCTCTAGCTAAAAACATCAATAAATAATAATTTGTATTGCAGTGGTAAAAAAAATGGACTTTTAGTACTATTTTATAGTATAAAAGATTTAAAACTACATACAGTAGTATATACCAGAGGTTTTAAAATCGCAAGTAATTACCAAGGATTTTATAGTTTATGATTTTCTCTATATCTTTTATTTTATTTATATCTTTAATTCTTTATTTTATTTTACACTTTTTCTAAATATTTGGAGTTTTGATATTTCACAAATATTTTAATTTTTTAGAATTATATTAGTTAATCAATGTTAATAAATAAAGTAATTTTAATAGTTTAGTTAAAATAAAAAATAACATAATTAAAATATGGTATATTATTATTTTTTTTTCTTTTACAAATTAGATTTTTATTTTATTTTTTATCTTTATCTTTTTGTAATTATTTTATTTTATCTTTTATTTTGTTATGATTTTATTTTTTTTCTATATCTTTTATTTTATTTATATTTGTATCTTTAACTCTTTAATGGTTTATTTAAAATTAAAGACAGAATAATTAAAATATAGTTTATTCTTATTTTTTTTTCTTTTGCAAATTATCTTTTATTTTATTTTTTATCTTTATCTTTTTGTAATTATTTTATTTCACCTTTTTATTTTGTACGATTTTATCTTTGTATATCTTTTATTTTATTTATATCTTTAACTCTTTATCTTATTTTACAATAAAAGATTTGATATTCCATAAATATTTTTAAAATATTTTAAAATAATATTATTCTTATCTATATTAATAAATAAACAAATTTATATAGTTTAGTTAAAATCAAACATAAAATAATTAAAATATGATTTATCATTATTACTTTTTTCTTTTGCAAATTATTTTTTTATTTTATTTTTTTGTCATTATTTTATTTTATCTTTTATTTTGTTATGATTTTATCTTTTCTCTATATCTTTTATTTTATTTATATCTTTAACTCTTTAATGGTTTAGTTAAAATTAAAGACTTAATAATTAAAATATTGTTTATTTTTATCCTTTGTTTTTTCTTTTACAAATTACCTTCTTGTTTTCTTTTTTATCTTAATTGTTTTGTAATTATTTTATTTTATTTTTTATTTTGTTACGATTTTATTTTTTTTAATGTCTTTTATTTTATTCATATTTAACTCTTTAATGGTTTAGTGAAGATTAAAGACAAAATAATTAAAATATGATTTAGTATTATATATTTTTTCTTTTGCTAATTATCTTTTCTTTTATTTTTTAACTTTATCTTTTTGTACTTATTTTATTTTAACTTTTTTATTTTGTACATTTTTATCTTTTTTGTATGTCTTTTATTTTATTTATATCTTTAACTCTTTATCTTATTTTACAATTTTTTCTATAGAGTTTGAGTATAAAAAAATTAGAATAATATTATTTTTATCGATCTTAATAAGTAAACCAATTTAAATAGTTTAGTTAAAATCAAAGATAAAATAATTAAAATATGGTTTAGTATTATTATTTTTTATTTTGCAAATATTCTTTATATTTTATTTTTTACTTATTTTTTTGTCATTATTTTATTTTATCTTGTATTTTGTTATGATTTTATCTTTTCTCTATATCTTTTATTTTATTTATATCTTTACTAGTTTTGTGAAAATTGAAGACTGAATAATTAAAATATGGTTTATTTTTATTCTTTGTTTTTTCTTTTACAAATTACCTTCTTATCTTTTTTTTTTTTTTTTTAATCTTTTTTTATTTTTTTTTTTTTTTTTTTTATTTTTTTTCGTTTTTTTTTTTTTATTTTTATTTTATTTTTTATATTTATTTGTTTGTAATTATTTTATTTTATCTTTTATTTTGTTACAATCTTATCTTTTCTCTATATCTTTTATTTTATTTATATGTTTAACTCTTTAATAGTTTAGTTAAAATTAAAGACAAAATAATTAAAATATGGTTTATTATTATATTTTTTTTCTTTTTCAAATTATCTTTTATTTTATTTTTTATCTTTATCTTTTTGTAATTATTTTATTTTATCTTATATTATTTTTATGATTTTATCTTTTCTCTATATCTTTTATTGTATTTATATCTTTAACTCTTTAATGGTTTAGTTAAAATTAAAGAAAAAATAAATAAAATATGGTTTATTATTGTCATTTTTTTTCTTTTACAAATTACCAACTGATTTTATTTTGTATTTTTATCTTCTTGTAATTATTATATTTTATCTTTTATTTTGTTTCGATTTTATCTATTTTTTATATCTTTTATTTTATTTTTATCTTTATCTTTTTTTAATTATTTTATTTTACCTTGTTATTTTGTACGATTTTATGTTTTTTCTATATCTTTTATTTTGTTTATATCTTTAACTCTTTATCTTATTTTACAATTTTTTTTCTATAGATTCGGAGTATTTGATATTCCATAAATATTTAAATTTTTTTTAGAATAATATTATTTTTATCGATGTTAATAAATAAACCAATTTATATAGTTTAGTTATAATCAAACATAAAATAATTAAATTATTGTTTACTATTATTTTTTTTCTTTTGCAAATCACCTTTTTATTTTATTTTTTACTTTTTTTTGTCATTATTTATTTTATATTTTATTTTGTTATGATTTTATATTTTCTCTATTTCTTTTATTTGATTTATATCTTTAACTCTTTAATGGTTTAGTTAAAATTAAAAACAGAATAATTAAAATATGGTTTATTATTATCCGTTGTATTTCTTTTATTTTATTTTATTTTTTATCTTAACTTTTTTTAATTACTTTATTTTATCTTTTATTTTAATTTTTTTTTCAAATTCTTTTATTTTATTTATACCTTTAACTTTTTAATGATTTAGTTAAAATTAAAGACATAATAATTAAAATATGGTTTATTGTTATAATTTTTTTTTCTTTTACAAATTACCTTTTTATTTTATTTTTAACTTTATATTTTTGTAATTATTTTATTTTATCTTATATATTTTTATGCTTTTATCTTTACTCTATATCCTTTATTTTATTTATATCTTTAACTCGTTTAGTTAAAATTAAAGACAAAATAATTAAAATATGGTTTATTATTTTTTTTTCTTTTACAAATTACCTTTTTATTTTATTTTTTGTTTTTATCTTCTTGTAATTATGATATTTTATCTTTTATTTTGTTTCGATTTTATCTCTTTTTCTATATCTGTTATTTTATTTTTTATCTTTATTTTTTTGAAATTTTATATTTTACCTTCTCATTTTGTACATTTTATGTTTTGTCTATATCTTTTATTTTATTTATATATTTAACTCTTTATCTTATTTTACCAATTTTTTTTTCTATAGATTTGGAGTATTGGTATTCCATAAATATCTTAATTTTTTTAGAATAATATTATTTTTATCGATATTAATAAATAAACCAATTTATATAGTTTAGTTAAAATCAAACATAAAATAATTAAAATATTTTTTACTATTATCTTTTTTTCTTTTGCAAATTACCTTTTTATTTTATTTTTTACTTTTTTTGTCATTATTTATTCTTTTATTTTGTTATGATTTTATATTTATTTATATCTTTTATTTTATTTATATTTTTAACTCTTTAATGGTTTAGTTAAAATTAAAGATAAAATAATTAAAATATGGTTTATTATTATCCTTTGTTTTTCTTTTACAAATTAACTTTTTATTTTATTTTATCTTAACTTTTTTGTAATTACTTTATTTTATCTTTTATTTTTCTACGATTTTATCTTTTTTTTTTATCTTTTATTTTATTTTGTACCTTTAACCCTTAAATGGTTTAGTTAAAGTTAAATACATAATCATTAAAATATGGTTTATTGTTATTATTATTTTTCTTTTACAAATTATCTTTTTATTTTATTTTTAACTTTATATTTTTGTAATTATTTTATTTTATCTTATATTTTTTTATGATTTTATCTTTTCTCTATATCTTTTGTTTTATTTATATCTTTAACTCTTTAATGGTTTAGTTAAAATTGAAGACAAAATAATTAAAATATGGTTTATTATTATGATTTTTTTTCTTTTACAAATCACCTTTTTATTTTATTTTTTATTTTTATCTTCTTGTAATTATTGTATTTTATCTTTTATTTTGTTTCAATTTTATCTCTTTTTCTATATCTTTTATTTTATTTATATTTTTAACTCCTTAATTTATTTTACTACTTTTACTAAAGATGTGGAGTATTTGATATTTCATAAATATTTTTATTTTTTAGAATTATTTTTGGGAGACCCCTTTTTATTTTTAATATCTGTCCTAAAAGAGGGGTTGGGTTTGGCCTTTTCAAGGGCCCAAAACCAACCCACTATGGACCCCCCAAGACTCCCTCACAAATCCTCACTCTTCATTCTGTCTTTCTTGGTAGAAAAACTGTTTTCTCCCTTCCAACAAAGAGCTCTGTTAGGGCACAGAGATCCTTCCTTCTCCAAGCTAGCTAAAAGCATTCTACCTCCAAGTAAATCAAACTTTGAAGCTCCTTGGTTCTTTCTTCACGTTTTTACCATTTGGGTATGTTATTATGGTTAGGGTTTAACTTTTTACGTTTGTTTTGTCCTGTTGTTCACATTTCCAGCCCACTGTTCGAATTCTTAGAGCTGTGGTACCCCTTGGTTTCGTACCTGGTTGTGTTTACTAGCATCTAAGAAGATAAAGGAAGCTAGGGTTTCACGTTATTTCTATTTTAAAACATTAATGTTTTGTGAAATATGAGAAAAGACTGGGGAAAACGTTAGTTTTTGGTATATTTCTGAGTTAGGGGTTCAAATATTCATGAAATCATGATATTTTACGTTATTTCTCGTATTCTGGATGCGTCACACAGTCGCTGGGCGAGTGCCTTGGTCGTTGAGCGACTTTGTATTTTTCTGATATGCGCAGTTTTAGTAAAATTGACTTTTCTGACTCATTAACCATTGGATTGAGCTCAAATTTTGACATTTGGTTCATAACATGCTATCTTATGGTTTGACTGGTTGGATCGTTGATTAGATGTTTGTAGCTTGAGAAATGTGTCACGCATTACTGCAGTGATTTTGGTTTTATGATAATAAATTTTCTTAGGAATTTTGGTGTAAGAATTATGATTGTGTGTTGTGCTTGATTGTATGGAATTACAAGTACTTAAATGTTGGCACTCATTTATTTGGGATAAATACTATTTTGTGATATATGTATGTCTTGGTATGCATTTATAAAGTATGAAATTAAATGAAATCTTGTTATGTTGAGTATGAAATGGAAAACATGACTTGCTTGATTGGTGGTGGATTGGCATGAGACTTGAATGATTGAGATGGCATGTGGAAATTGTTGGTAAAAGAGTTTCAAGGGAAACTCTTGGTCATGGTGGTTAGTGTATACCTTGATATAGGAAATGTCTAGATAAAGGAAGGTATCCTGAACTCTAAAAATTATTCACGCTCATATAGAGTAGAATAATTTATGTGGTGATAGTGGCAGGAGGTCCTAGTCTTGAGACATATTGGGCCCAAGACATTAGAGGATTAACCTTGTGTGTGGTTGGGTGATAACCCCTTGCATCTAGACTCTGCAGAGTTTAGAAGCCAGCATAGGCGTATACTTCCTTTAGAATTCTATATCAAGAGTATGATCTGGATATTGAGTCATAGAGTCTTGAAATTGTTTGCTTTCACATGATTTTGGTGCCTACTGCTTTGTCTGTGCATAATATAATCTGACTATTTATTTGCTCTATAACATGATTAAAACAATTTTTGCCCTAGCTTACCCTTTCTTTGGTGTATGTTTCTTTGCTTGGTTTCTCCTTTTTGCAATGATCACCAATTTATTGGTGTGAGAAGATGTGGAAACCCCTGGAGGTACTCAGGGTGGTGGAGATGTTGTTATGTAGAGTAGTCCCCATGGTCTGGGTTGTGGCTCACAGTTGAGCCCTTTTGAAGAACTCTTAGTTTATTTTAAATTCCTTGCTCCCAGAGCAATCCTTTTGCAAAATAATAGTACTCTTGTGTTATGTTTTATGGCATCGTGGTGTGCGTAAACTTTCATTCCAAGTATATTATGGATAACTGTAATGGTTAGTACATGTATGCTTCATGTCATGTGTTCTTTTATATTATAATTATGTGATGCTTAATTTTAGTATATTACTCTATTAGAAATGGGATGTCACATTTTTATGGTATCAGAGCCTTTGTTCCTTAGAGTCTGTGGACTTGTGTGTGCTTGCCTCAGTTTTTGTGTGCCTTTTTAGTGTTGTTAGCTAAGTTCCTAGTCTAACAAGTCTAACTGATGGTTCCTTCTGTGTGTCCAGTGATATGGCACCCCCGCATGTGACTCCTCCTCCACCCCGTCAGGGCGATGGGCAAGACCTCGCAAGAGCGATTGAGGTTATGGCTGCAGCCTTGACACAACAGAGCAATGCCATGATGCAGCAACATGAGGCGTCTATACAACGCCAACATGCCTCTCTTGAGTAGCAACAGATGGTGATGCAGTAGATGGAGGTTGCGAGGTTGGCGTCTGAGGCTGCTCAGAGGCAGCATATGGAGGCCCTCCGTCAGTTGGAGGAAAACATGGTTGGTGCTCCTATGTACGATCCTCACCCCCAATCTCCACCCCATGAATGGAGCTTGGAGGATTTCTTGAAACATCAGCCAACTAAGTTTGATGGGAAGACAAGTCCTAACCTGGCAGACCAATGGATGAAAGACATGGAGCGCATCTTCGATGCTAAGAGGTGCCCAGATGAGAGCAGACTTGCTTTCACTGTCTATTTGCTCACAGGAGAGGTTGAGCACTGGTGGGCCAGCATGATGCTGGTCATGGAGGAAAAACATGAGCAGGTTAATTGGAGGCATTTAAGAGGAAGTTCCTATCAGAATACTTCCCCAATAGCATGAGATACGCCAAGGAGGTAGAATTCCTTCAGTTGACACAGGAGGACAACTTAGTAGACGAGTACGCCAAGAGGTTCAAGCACTTGGGAAGCTTCTATGCCACTGGATGAGGAGTGGCGATGCAGAAAGTTCGAGAATGGACTACGGGGGGATATCAGACTGATGGTGGCACCACTCTCCATCAAAGACTTTGCAGCTATAGTGGATAGAACTCGAGTTATAGAGAGGATGAAGGCTAAGGTGGAGTCTCAGCAAGGTCAACAACAGAATGTTGGCGGATCATCTGGGTCCCGACCATAGTCGAGGAGAGGAAGAAACCCTATGCTAGGTCGCAACCTCAGGTGGCTAGGGGTTTCCCATCTCAGCAGCCGTCAATGCCTAGATGCTATCAATGTAATAGACCACATTTGAGGAGTCCATGCCCGCAATTGGCTGGTACATGGAGATGTCATGGTTGTGGGAAGACGGGACATTTGATTAGGGATTGCCCTCCTCTAGAGGGACTACGACGAGGCCCCCGGTTCAGACTCCAATTCAGACTCGCCAGGGGAGAGGGGGTAGCAGGCCCCAAGCAGCGGGCAGAGTGTATGCTATGACCGGAGCAGAGGCGACAGGCTCAGGTAACCTAGTTGTTGGATGTTGTTTGATTGCGGGAAAATCCCGATGTGTGCTGTATGATTTTGGAGCGACACACTCTTTTGTGTCAGAGTCTTGTGTGCATGAGTTGGGTCTGCCGGTTAGTGAGCTACAATTTGATCTTGTGGTGTCTACGCCGCATCTGTGTTAGTTAGGACGTCTTCCGTGTGTGTTAGCTGTCTAGTGGAGGTAGAAGGGCGCATGTTTAAAGTAAATTTGATATGCCTACCTCTAGAAGGCTTAGACGTGATATTGGGAATGGATTGGATCTCTGCCAATCGCGTTCTCATTGACTATTGGGAGAAGAAGTTGTTGTTCTCCAACTTAGAGGAGCCTGAGTTGTATTCTTCTCAAGGTGTTTTGAAGGAGATCAAGGACGACGCGTAGTGCTTTGTGATCTTTGCTCAGTTGGAAGTTGAGAAAGAGGAGAAGATAACAGTGATCCCCGTGGTGCGGGAGTTTGAGGATGTATTCCCATGAGAGGTATCAGGCTTGTCTTTGAGAAGAGAAGTGGAGTTCTCCATAGATCTTGTACAAGGAGCGGGTCTAGTGTCGATAGCTCCTTACCGCATGGCTCCGACGGAGTTGGTGGAGTTGAAAAAACAAATAAAGGAGTTGATTGAGAAACAATTTATACGGCCTAGTGCTTCACCGTGGGGAGCTCCAGTGTTGTTGGTCAAGAAGAATGATGGTGGTTCAAGACTGTGTAAGGACTACCGTTAGTTGAACAAGCTGACCAATAAGAACAAGTACCCCTTGCTGAGAATCGACGATCTAATGGATCAACTGCATGGGGCGTCAGTGTTCTTTAAGATCGATCTACGATCGGGTTATCACCAGATCTTGGTGAAGGCAGAGGATGTCCAAAAGACTGCCTCTAGATCCAGATACGAGCATTATGAGTATGTGGTTATGCCTTTTGGTGTGACCAACGCTCAAGCCTTTTTCATGGACTACATGAACATGATCTTTAGACCGCTTTTAGATAAGTTTGTCGTGGTCTTCATAGACGACATACTCATCTGCTCCAGGACTTACGAGGAGCATGCCGAGCATCTGAGGATAGTGCTTGGAATCTTGAGGGAGAAGCAATTATTTGCCAAGTTGTCAAAGTGTGATTTATGGATGAAGGAAGTACAATTTCTAGAGCATGTGATATTGGCGCACGACATAGTAGTGGATCCAGCTAAGGTGGAAGCAGTGATAGAGTGGGAATGTCCCAAGTCAGTGACGGAGGTTAGGAGCTTTGTGGGTTGGGCTGGCTACTATATGAGGTTCATTGAGGGATTCTCCAAGATAGTGGCGCCTCTAACCCAGCTTACCAGGAAGGATCAACCTTTCGCTTGGACAAACAAGAAAGCTTCCGAGAGCTTAAGCGGAGGTTGACTAGTGCCCAGTTTTGATCATCCCTGATGTTAGTAAATCCTTTGAGGTTTACTGTGACGCTTCTCACCAGGGTTTGGGTTGCGTGTTGATGCAAGGGAGGAAGGTAGTAACATATGCTTCAAGGCAGCTTAAGGTTCATGAGAAGAACTACCCCACCCATGATCTAGAGCTAGCAGGGGTGGTGTTTGCTTCAAAAATCTGGAGGCACTACTTGTATGGCGCACATTTCCGTGTGTTCAATGACCACAAGAGCCTCAAGTATCTTTTTGACCAGAAGGAACTGAACATGAGGCAAAGGAGATGGATTGAGTTCTTGAAGGACTATGATTTTGAGCTCCTATACCACCCGAGGAAGGCAAATGTGGTAGCTGACACTTTGAGTAGGAAGACAATCCATGTGTCTCATCTCATGATTAAAGAATTGGATATGATCTGACTATTTATTTGCTCTATAACATGATTAAAACAATTTTTGCCCTAACTTACCCTTTCTTTGGTGTATGTTTCTTTGCTTGGTTTCTCCTTTTTGCAATGATCACCAATTTATTGGTGTGAGCAGATGTGGAAACCCTTTGAGGTACTCAGGGTAGTGGAGATGCTGTTGTGTAGAGTGGTCCCCATGGTCTGGGTTGTGGCTCATAGTTGAGCCCTTTTGAAGAACTCTTAGTTTGTTTTAAATTCCTTGCTCCCTGAGCAATCCTTTTGCAAAACAATAGTACTCTTGTGTTATGTTTTATGGCATCATGGTGTGTCTAAACTTTCATTCCAAGTATATTATGGATAACTGTAATGATTAGTATGCTTCATGTCATGTGCTCTTTTATATTATATTTATGTGATGCTTAATTTTAGTAGATCACTCTATTAGAGATGGGATGTCACATTTTTAGTTTTATGGATGTTAATAAATAAAGTAATTTTAATAGTTTAATTAAAATCAAAGATAAAATAATTATAATATGGTTTATTATTATTAATTTTTCTTTTACAAATTATATTTTTATTTTATTTTTTATCTTTATCTTTTTGTAATTCTTTTATTTTATCTTTTATTTTGTTATGATTTTATCTTTTTCTCTATATCTCTTATTTTATTTATATCTTTAACTCTTTAATGGTTTAGTTAAAATTAAAGACAGAATAAATAAAATAAGATTTATTATTTATTTTTCTTTTGCAAATTACATTTTTTATTTTATTTTTTATCTTTATCTTTTTGTAATTATTTTATTTTATCTTTTATTCGATCTTATTTTATTTATATCTTTAACTCGTTATTTTATTTGACTATTTCTATTCAGATTTGCAGATATTTCATAAATATTTTAAATTTTAGAATTATATTATTTTTATATATGTTAACAAAATAAAGTAATTTTAATGGTTTAGTTAAAATCAAGGATAAAATAATTAAAATATGGCTTATTTTTATCTTTCTTTTCTTTTGCAAATTACCTTTTTAGTTTATTTTTTATCTTTATCTTTTTGTAATTATTTTATTTTATATATTTTATTTTATTTATATCTTTAACTCTCTAATGGTTTAGTTAAAATTAAAGACATAATAATTAAAATATAGTTTATTATTATCTTTTTTTCATTTACAAATTATCATTTTATTTTATTTTTTATCTTTAACTTTTTGTAATTATTTTATTTTTTACAATTTTATCTTTTTTTTCTATGTCTTTTATTTTATATATTTTAAACTCTTTGTCTTATTTTACTATTTTTTTTAAAGATTTGGAGTATTTGATAAATATTTTAAGTTTTTAGAATTATATTATTTTAGTCGATGTTAACAAATAAGTCAATTTTAACGGTTTAGTTAAAATCAAATTAGAATAATTAAAATGTGATTTATTTTTCTTTTACAAATTACCTTTTGTTTATTTTTTTAATTTATATTTTTGTAATTATTTTATTTTATCTTTTATATTGTTATAGTTTTATCTTTTCTCTATATCTTTTATTTTATTTATATCTTTAACTCTTTAATGGTTTAGTTAAAATTAAAGACAGAATAATTAAAATAAAATATATTATTATTTTTTTCTTTTGCAAATTACCTTTTTTATTTTATTTTTTATCTTTATCTTTTTGTAATTATTTTATTTTATCTTTTATTTTGTTACGATCTTATTTTATTTATATCTTTAACTCGTTATTTTATTTGACTATTTTTATTAAGATTTGATATTCCATAAATATTTTAAGTTTTTAGAATTATATTATTTTTATATATGTTAACAAAATAAAGCAATTTTAATGGTTGGATAAAATAATTAAAATATCGCTTCTTTTTATCTTTCTTTTCTTTTGCAAATTACCTTTTTATTTTACTTTTTATCTTTATCTTTTTGTAATTATTTTATTTTATCTTTTCTTTATATATTTTATTTTATTCATACTTTTAACTCTTTAATGGTTTAGTTAAAATAAAAAACATAATAATTAAAATATAGTTTATTATTATCCTTTTCTTTTGTTTTACAAATTACCATTTTATTTTATTTTTTATCTTTATCTTTTTGTTATTATTTTATTTTATCTTTTATTTTTTACGATTTTGGTAACATCCCATTTTAGCGATTTAAAACTAATAAAAATAAGGAGTTTCATCATAGTTCCAAAACAGATAATTCAGTGTACACAATATATTAATACAGTCTTACAAAAGATATGACTATAAAAATATATCACTTATACACTTAAACTAGACTAATAAACTCTACACTTAAACTGACCACTGTTAAAGGTCCCACTGGAAACCTCCTCATCAACCTAAAACGATGGCTCTTCATCCTCCAGAAGCGCCTTTGACGCTGTAATCACATCTGCTCCCACCGAGTAGGTGATCATCGCAAAAGGAAAACATACAACACGAGACAAACACAGAGAAAGCAAGGGTAAGCTAATATGATTAAAGGAATCATACAGTTCAATTATAAACAGAAATCATGCAATCTTTCTCATTTTCACCAGAATCACATAGACCACCCCAAACACAATACAAATATATTACTCTAGACTCGATATCCGAATTATGTAAGCGACATTGGATCTTTGGATGGCTTGCACCTGTGAAGGTTCCCAAACTCTGCAGAGTTTGGACACAAGAGGTTATCACCCAACCACTCTCAAGGTAAGTCCCCTTCGCGTCTATGACTGAATCAGGTCCACAAACTAGGACCTCCTGCTACTCCTCACGACATAATCCATTACACTCTACATGAGCCTTAATGGTTATTGGAGCTTAAGGATACCAACCCATACGGAGTCCTCATGTCCTTACACACACTAACATACTCTTTTGAATTTCCCTTGAAATTCTAATTCAACCACTTCTTCCCATATTCCAACTTCATGCAATTTCACCACACATATTACCAGTCATAAGAATTCATGCATATCATAACTAAGTTCACATTTTAACATTTAAACATAACTTCATCCATTAGAAACAGAGAAATAACACTCAGCTGCAGAGGTTCTCGCCCAAGCTAGAGGGTCTCACCTAGGCAAAAAGGGCTCTCTCGCTAAGGCGGGTCATTCTCGTCTGAGCGAGGCTCGAAACAGAGAACAACCCAAATTCTGGGCGAATTCTTGCTCCGGATAAGCTGTCTCGCTTAGACGATAGTGACTCTCGCTCAAGCGAGACTGGCTCGCCTAGGCGAGATCTCGCGCAAAGACAGGGGATGAGTTTCTGGTGTTTTCGCTCAGGCGAGAGCTGCTCGCTTAGGCGAAAATACCAGATTCTCAATATGTTCTCACATGCAACAGTCCAAGAATCTAGCACAATCCAATCATACACTCATTTACACAGTTTAAGCACTCATACAACGCTCAATCATGCAATTCAAAGTCATCAGAATGATTTCTACACGAAATTCAAGCAAAATAATTAGCTTCTCTTACCTGTTATCCTGTTTAGACAGCTTTACAAACGTCAACGCCTTAAAACGTCAACACCTCTAACTCCACAAGATGCTCTATCTGCACATAGAAACATCACAAGAATGATCAGGACATACTGTTACGATCACTGATCAGCAAAGACTCATACTAATGATTAAAACGTCGTATGTAAACGGAAGAAGGCTCGCATGCAACAGAAAATAGAAAAAGACTAAAAAAGAGAGCGAAAACTCAACTTACACGAACGGAGAAACTGATCGGTCCAATTTGAAGAGCTCGCCGAGAGGATCAATCCTATGGTCTCGGTTCTTCAATCAGACGACCAGAGAGACAAAACCTGTAGAGAGAAGTCAGAAAACTCTAGAAAAGTGGTTTCTAGAGATATGGTGTGTTTTAAAATAATAAAACTCGTCTATAACAATTCTATTTATTTGTCTTATTTTACTATTTTTTTTCTAAAGTATTTAATATTCCATAAATATTTTAAGTTTTTAGAATTATTTGAGTCGATGTTAATAAATAAAGTAATTTTAATGATTTAATTTTAAATTAAAGACAGAATAATTAAAATGTCGTTTATTATTATCTTTTTTACTTTTACAAATTACCTTTTTATTTTATTTTTTATATTTATCTTTTTATAATTTCTTTATTTTATCTTTTATTTTGTTAGCTTTTTATCTTTCTACTATATCTTTTATTTTATTTATATCTTTAACTCTTTAATGGTTTTGTTAAAAGTAAGGAAAGAATAATTAAAATATGTTTTATTAGTATTATTTTTTATTTTAAAAATCACCCTTTTATATTATTTTTTATCTTTATCTTTTTATAATTATTTTATTTTATCTTTTATTTTGTTACGATTTTATCTTTTTTACATATTGTAACATCCCGTTTTCATAGTTTTTAAACTATTAAACAAAACATTTAAATTTTTATAATTCAGAAGCAGATGATGACGTAGGCCAGTATAATATAATACAGTCATCCTCAAAATAACCATACATACACTGATCAATACATACCGCCCATACACTACTAAAAGGTTACAAAACATCCGATCAACTAAACGAAGGAAAAAGGGATACATCTACTACTAGAATGCCTAACATAATCATCTCCTGTCCCGGAGAGGTGTATCCTCACCTGCACCTATATCTGCTCACGCCATTTAATGTGGACGATCATTGCAAAACAGAAGACACAAGGAACACACAACATACAAGAAGGGTAAGCTAACTTGAACAAAGAGCAAATCATGCAATTTTCATACTAAGATAGGAAACAAACTTTTATTACACAATCTATTAAATCATCCAATTAATCTTGACCATAACACCACACATAATTCTAGACTCGATATCCGGATTATGTAAGTGACGTTGGAGCTCTTGGTGACTTGCACTTGAGATGGTTCCTAAACTCTGCAGAGTTTTAAGCACAAGGGGTATTCACCCAACCACTCTCAAGGTAAATCCCATCACCTCTATGATGGATCGGAATCATAGACCAGGACCTCCTGCTACTCCCCCCGACGTAATCCACCCAACTCTATTTGAGTCTTAGTGGTTACTAGGAGCGTCAGGATGCCACCAATCTGAGTCCTCATGCCCTTACATTCACTAAAAACACATTCCTTAGGATTTCCCTTGAGATCCTAACTCTAACATATTCTCGTTCACATCAAATTCGCACTCAATCCCATCACACAGTCTAACAGGCATAAAGATCACATACAAGATCAACTATCATCATTTTAAAGCAATCAATATAGCATCATGTAAGCCAAACAGTGAGAAAACTAACTTCTGCAGGGAGTTTCGCTTAGGCTAGAGAGTCTCGCCTAAGCTAGAGAGTCTATCTCGCTTAGGCGAGTTGATCTCGCCTGGGCGAGACATCATACAGTGGCGAATTACAAATCCTGGGCGAACTCTCGCTCAGGCTAAACTGGCTCGCCTAGACGAGATGTTGTCTCGCTCAGGCGACCCCAGCTCGCCTAGGCGAGATTTCGCACAATGACAGGGGTGATCTTCTGGTATTTTTGCTCAGGCGAGACCAACTCGCCTAGGCGAAACTACTAGGAAATCCTCCCTGTTCTGCACATGCAAGCTCGCTCAAGAACATCCCCCACTCAATTTCACACACCAGCAGTCTCAAACACCAATTAAACAAGCAATTATGCAATTAAAGCACTCACGAACACAATTCACATCAAAATAATTTACAGAGTTAGCTCCCCTTACCTTTTTGCCAAGACTTTAATTGGTGGACTCAAGCAGATTTACAAGACAGCAGAGTTTTCAGCTTAACCTAGAGGAATCCATCACAACGACATGGAGAAGAAAGAATTTCGTGATCAGATTCAGAAATCAACGAGTAACTAGAGAATTCTAGCTGGAACTGAACCCAATTTTAAAAGAAACCTACCTAGGAGAATGGAAGTTTGAGGGAGGGAGCCGTTGAGGTTCTTGTGGGTCACTCCTTCTTGAATCTGAGTATTGAAAGGACGAATTAGTGAGAAGTGGCAGCAGTAAAGAAAAGGGGTTAGGAGGTTGCTGGTAGTAGAGGAGTTCAGAAAGTGAGAATAAAAGAAGTAAGGCTTCTGCCTTTAGGAAATTTTTAAAAAGGGTATCACACATATCTTTTAATTTATTTATATCTTTTAACTTTTTATTTTGTCTTACTATTTTTTTCTAAAGATTTGGAGTATTTGATATTCTATTAATATTTTAAGTTTTTAGAATTATATTATTTTTATCGATGTTAATAAATAAATAATTTTAACGGTTTAGTTAAAATCAAAGTTAGAATAATTAAAATGTGATTTATTTTTTTTTCTTTTACAATTTACATTTTTGTTTTATTTTTTAATTTATATTTTTGTAATTATTTTATTTTATCTTTTATTTTTTTATGCTTTTATTTACAAATTATCATTTTATTTTATTTTTTATCTTTATGTTTTTGTTATTATTTTATTTTATCTTTTATTTTTTACGATTTTATCTTTTTTTTCTATGTCTTTTATTTTATATATTTTAAACTCTTTGTCTTATTTTACTATTTTTTCTAAAGATTTGGAGCATTTGATAAATATTTTAAGTTTTTAGAATTATATTATTTCAGTCGATGTTAATAAATAAATCAATTTTAACGGTTTAGTTAAAATCCAATTAGAATAATTAAAATGTGATTTATTTTTCTTTTACAAATTACCTTTTTTTTTAATTTATATTTTTTTAATTATTTTATTTTATCTTTTATTTTGTTATAGTTTTATCTTTTCTTTATTTTTTTTAATTTTATTTATATCTTTAACTTCTTTACTGTTTAGTTAAAATTAAAGAGAATAATTAAAATATAATTTATTATTATCTTGTTTTTTTCTTTTACAAATTACTTTTTTTTATTTTTTATCTTTATCTTTTTGTAATTATTTTATTTTGTTTTATATTTTAATACAATTTTATCTTTTTTTTCTATATCTTTTATTTTATTTTTTATCTTTAAATCTTTATCTTATTTTACTATTTAAATGAACATATATACCATTATTTCCTTAAACCTTCGTTTGCATCTTCTTGAAAACTATCATTGTTTCCATCTTCTTGAAAACCATCATTCTTTTGAAAGAGTTAAACACAATATTGTTATTCATTGTTATAAAGTATGGAGGTAGGAAGGAAGACTTTTCAAAGATCATCACCAATTACATGTGAAAATTGGATAAATGGTAATTGTCCAAGAGGTGAAGAATGTCCAAATTTACATTGGTGGATTGATACAAACAATAAGGTGAATTTATTTTAGCCTTTTGCATTAAAATGTTAATAATGATAAAATTTCCTACTATGTTCTTTTATTCTAAATGAATGTAATGTTAGTAGAACTAAAAACAAAAGTTATCTTGTTCACATATTATTCACATATTATGGCGATTGGAAAGGTTTTCGATTGTTTTAGAAGTGTAAATTAATATGTAGGACAGTAAATTTTTCAATGTGATTCTTGATTGTGCCTTCAATACGGTGGTATATTTTTTTCCAGTACGGTTATCGCTCAATTTGAAGTGTTTTATGTCTTTGGAGAATGTCTCGTCTTTATTTTTTTTGATATAAAAACTATCTTCTATTATAATTATTATGTTATTATTATTATTATTTTATTTTTACTTTTACTTTTAATTAGATGTTCACTCCATTCTTTACATTGCTATATTTTGTAATTTATTATTTATCAACCGATAAACAAACATTTTTTTTTTCAGAGAGACAATTCAAGTTTTACAAGATTAGTTTGTTGGATACCACCTCCAAAAGGATATGTTAAAATTAACTGTGATGGAGCTTACACTTGGGATGGCAAAAAGGCCGCTGCAGGAGGTGTTATCAGAAATTCTGAGGGTGAATTTCTTTTTGCCTTCTCTAGTGTGTTAAGAGTTGATTCAGCCGCAGAGGCTGAATTATTTGCAATCAAGCTTGGAATGGAAATAGGCATATCAATGGGATATAACAACTTGATTGTTGAAAGTGATTCGTTAACAGCTATACAACTTATTAATCGGCGAGTCATCCAACAAAGACATCCATTTTATTCTCTTGTCTCTTCAATAATACAGATGAGCGCCAAAGTTGATTACATTACTTGGAATCATGTATTTAGAGATACCAATTCAGTAGCAGATGGTCTTGCCAAATATGGACTATCATTATCTTCAAGCTCACCAGTTATTCTTTTTAAATTTGCTCCGAATTTCATTCTCTTTCCTTTATGTGCGGATAAGATTGGAACAATGTATTATTGCTAAATGTATTTTCTTCTTATATTTGTTAAAAGAGATTATTCCTTAATAAAAAAATATTTCTTTTAATTTTTGTTTCGTTTCCGTTTCTTTTATTTTAAATATTCTTAGGCATAATAATTAGATGTTATTTTATTTATTTAATTGACTACGTCTTTATTATGTTTCTATTATTTATTTCGTTAAACAATACTATTAAATGATTCTTCGTTATATATATATATATATATATATATATATATATATATATATATATATATATTGATTTATATGTTAGTTATAAATTAAACTTCATATTCGTAATCACTTTTTACATTCACTGTTTAATATATCACGAAAAATATAGTAATTTCTAAAATATCTTTCGCAGTTGTATAGGCTAGATGAATACGAATTGAATGAATGATGTAAAAATGGCTAAATTTTTACTTTTATTATAATATCTCATTTAATAATAAAAAAATACAAAATAAAACATTGTAAGAGCGATAAATCCAAAGCGGACAAACACGGTATATAAGATAACGATACATTTATCCCCAAACAGTAAAAACAAAATATATATAAATATTTGGTTAAGTTGGCATTTTGATTTTGAGAGTTTAATACAGATTTAATTGAGATACGGACTTATGAAATTTTAAAAGTCATATTTCAATATACAATATTAGGTGTCATATAATTACAATATAAAATATTATGAGTATTGAGAACTTATAAGGATCATAAATATATAAAAGATATGATAGATATAAAAGATATGCTACTGCAGAACCTTATTATTTTATTTTACTCATATTTTATTTGTCACACACACACAAAATTATTGATTCAAAATTTTTTCTTTCCAAATATAAATTTATACGGAATGCAATTTTAAATGATTGCAGACTTAAGCGAATGTTTACCGTATAAAAAAACTAAAGAGGAGTTGAGTCTGTTAAAAAAAACAAACAAAACTTCTACACAAAGAAACCCCTACATTACAAGAGACTACACAATAGCATCACCACTTTTTTTCATGGGCACATCATTACGTACTTCCTCATCTGTTCATATAATGGCGAAAGATGGTTATGACAGGGGAGCCATGGCTCCGCCAACCATTTTCTTTACTTCATTCTCTATTTATTTAAAAAATAATATTTGTATATTATTATTTTATTTATATTAATTAATTTTTGTTATATTTTATCTTCTATATATTTTAAAAAAAATAGTTATATATTATTACTTTATTTATATATTATTATCTTATTTATATTAATTTAGTTTGGAAAATCTTTTTTAAAATTTAAAAATCATGTTTTTTTTCTCTATTATAATTTCTTATACTTTTTTATTTTGTTTTTTCTCTTCGTGTCTTCATCTCTTTTTCTCGTTTTATTTCCATCTCCATTTTCTCAATCAATTTCTTATTATTTTAAAAATCAAATTGCACTACGACAAAATTGAAGAGTTAATGAACATTTTGGATCGAACAATTTCTTCTTTTGAGTAAGTTCATTTTTTCCCTTTTTTTTGTTTGAAGCAATTTGGTTCTCTTTTGTATGTGACTTTTCTACGCTATAGGCATATCTCTATCTGTTAGAGATCATAAAATCATGCTTTAATTGTTGATCAAACTCTTCTTTGTATTTTTAGGCTTTGAAGTTGTGTAAGGAAAGAGCAAGATTAGCAATCTATTATAAGGTAAGGAAAGCTAATCATTTAGAAGTTATTAGTTTTCTTAAAATATTGAGTCTTGCTTTTAAGATTTAATTTGAGGTATTCATAATTTTTTTTTTTTTTTTTTAAATAGGTGAGAGGTGACAAATTTATATTAGAAAAATTATGATAAAGAGTAAAAGAATTGATTCTTTTTTCAAGAGGAAGACTTGTGTTGAAGATTAAAAAAATGCATCTACGTCATCTAAAATAGAGAAACTTCATGAGAATCCAAAAATTGAAGAAAACGAAAAACAACTCTCTAAGGTTCCTAAAGTTACATATAATGAATTTGAAAATACTCGTGATCCGGGGAAGCGTCTTTAAATTTGGCAATACCCACCAAATCAAATTGATGAGGTACGAATGACTTATCTAAAATGTTGTTCATATCAAATGCATCTAGAAAATTATCCGTTGTCTAAAGATGATCATCTAAGAAGATTTAAGTACACATGTTTATCTTATTTCCTTCATGGTTAGAGTATTCGCCATTAAAAGATGTTACATATTACTTACCGTGCTATCTTTTTAGTATAAAACCAAGCGGACAACTTGGCTCAGATGTTTTCATTGTTATAGGTAATTGAGTTTATTTTCATTGAATTCTAATTGGCAATAGTTTTAAAAGTTAGAGGAGCACTCTGACTAAAGGTAACTTTTGTTTTATATATATATATATATATATATATATATATATATATATATATATATATATATATATATATATATATATATATATATTATTGTTGATGATAAACTTCATGTTACTCTTTCATATATATTATAGTTATATTGTTGTTGTGAGTGCTTATTTTGAATAAAAAAATGATGTAAATAAATTGATTTTTTTAATTTAAAAAATAATTTATATATAACAAATATAATTTGACCCCTCTAAAATTTTTGGTCAAGTTCTGTCACTGTGTTCATACCAATTAGATGATCATTACAAAGGACACAAACAAACACAAACAACACAAAATACACATATATTGATTTGTTAAGAATCCAAGTGTGACTTGAAGTCTCTCATCGGTTAGAAATGAAAAAATAGAATACTATATAAGGATAAAAACTCATTGCCTTAATGTTTTGGGTTGAGAGTGATGTCAATGTCTTATGTGATTGGACTCAGGTCTCATTGGTGTTGTATCTCCCAAAAGTGGAACCCCTTATGTAGACCCAACATGATTTATATGTTAGTTATAAATTAAAGGTTAAAATACCTTTTTGGTCCCAATCTTGTCAAATAAGTTCTAATTTTAGTTTGTGTTCAAATAGGTCCCAATTTTCGTCAATTTTGTTCAATTGGTTCCTTTTTTTTAACACCGTTTAAATCATTAACGACCATGAACAGTAACTGTCACTCGTGGTTTTTTTGAATTTTTTTTAAAATTTTTAAAATTTGTTTTAAATGTCCATGTGTCAATCCAGTAGCGTGTCACATGTCAAAGTCAATGTTTTATATTCAATTTGGTCCCTATATTTGTTATTTTTGTTCAATTTAGTCCCAATTTTGCTTAAAATTGACCAGTTTTGTTCCTATAGAAGATGTGACCAAATTTAATTTTTATATCAAAGTTATAATGATGTGAATTTTACTATATTATATAAAAATATTTAATAAAAAATGTGAATTTTAATATAAAAATTAAATTTAGTTTCAATTTGGAGAAGGACCAATTTGATTCATGTTAACAAAAATTAGGATTAAATTGAACAAAAATAACAAATATAGAGACCAAATTGAATATAGAACATTAACTTTGACACGTCGCATGTTGCTGGGTTGACACATGGACATTTAAAAGAAAATTTAAAAATTTAAAAAAAAAACACGAAGTGACACGTGGCAGTCATTTTTTATGGCCGTTAATGATTTAAACGGTGTTAGCAAAAAAGGACCTAATTGAACAAAATTGACAAAAATTGGGACCTATTTGAATACAAAACTAAAATTAGGATTTATTTGACAAAATTGAAAAAAAAAATTATTTTAACCTAAATTAAACTTCATACTGTAATAGTTTAATATATTACGAAAAATATAGTAATTTTTTTAAAAACCTTTCACAGTTGTATAATTTCTATAAATATTAATCTAATGAATGATGTTAAAATGGCTAAATTGATACTTTTACAACTATGCGAATTTTTATCTAAAACTTAATAAAATAATGTTGGGTTTCTTTAATTTTTTTTTAAGAATCCGAGAAAACAAACATATATATACTTTCTTTAGTACGTACAAAGTTGATAAAGAGTCAAATTTAGTCCATGGATAAGGATATAATGTACATGATAATATATCAATAATAACACCATAGTCTTTAAAAGTCGACTAATTGAAATTTACATTTCATAATTATCCTAGTTTTTCAAAATTTGATGAGACTATGATACTTCTATTTCATATTAACTATTCATCCCAAAAGAGATATGAACATATCCCATCTCCGCTTACGTTAAAAATAGTTATCATTGCAAAAGAAAAGAAAATACATAATACAAATTAGAGAAGAGTAAGTTAATTTTATTAAGCCCAATCATATCAAAATTTATACTTTTATAATTAAACATTCAACTTTTGTTCATCTCATCATATAATTATATAGTCACACATTCACAAACATAAAACTAAGACGTAACTAGACTTAATATCCGAATTGACCCATATTTTACTAGTTCACAAACCATTCTACAGGGTTAATTTATTATAACTTAATATAGAATGAACGCATCACGATTCCTAAACCAACTATAGGATTCCTAAACCAACTATAGGAGCTTTCTGCACTCTTCACCACCAAAACCTCATTCTTCATGAGTCTAGGAGTCAAATAGAGTCCAAAGATAACTTCAAGGAGCGTCTCTAGCAATTGCATCACATTAGTCTTATCAAACTATACTCTTCTTCCTTAGAAAGAGTATAGCCTTACATACCAACCAATATATATAAACAATTCATACATTTATCACATTGACATCCCATTCAAAAGTTTACCCTTTATGGTGTATAACATCTAATCATGCAATTTCATATCACAAATTTAAATAATCTTCTCAATCAAATTGGCTTCCCTTACGTGGTAAAATTGTCCAACAAGTCACTGAACAAAGACTCATACTGATGATTTAAAAAGCATATGCAAGCATGAAAAACCCGCATGCAAAACAAAACATATTAGACAACCGAGAAAGACAAAAAACTCAACTTACATGATTGAAGAAATTGATTGGCTTAAATTGAAAAGCTCGCCATGAGGATCACTCTTACGATCTCGAATCTTCAATCACACAAATGAAGGTGAACATTCCTAGAGAGAAGTCGAATTACTTTAAAAAAGTGGTTTCTAAAAGATAATATGTTATAAAACAATGAAACTTGTTATAAAACTTACTATTTTTATAAACACTTTTAATATTAAAATAACTTTGTCACTATTTTTAAACTACTGGCAATTCTAAAATATTATTTTCTAGGTCCTCACAATTTTCTATCTTAATAAACAAACATATTAAGAGATGGATTCTTCCTTGATGTATGAATTCAAAATGTATAATTTTATCGCAACAAAAAAGATATATCAATATAAAAATAAATAAATTAAAAATATACTCATTTAATATTTCTAACATTTGTTAATATAAATAATTTCCTTTTCAGAATATTTGAATTTAAATGGTTATTACAACTTTTATTTATTTATTTTCCATTCCACACTTCCTATATTTTAAATATTACATAATATAATAATTAGTTATTACATATTTCATTTAATTGGTTATGTGAGAACCTAAAAAATGTTCTAAGAGTAGTGGTGATTTTTAAAAAGATGGCACTAGAATATTTTATAGATAAAATGATAAGGTTATAAATAGAGATTCTTTTAAGGAAAGTTCATTCTATAAAATTCACCATCTCTCTAGACTTTCTATCCAAACTTCTCCTCTGAATTATCTTTATATTTCTAACCTCAATCTTCATTCTTTTGAAGATCAATCTTCATTCTTTTGAAGATCATGGCCCTAGGATTTCTCCCGGTGAATAACTCTACATCATTTTTAGTAGTTTCAATTTTCCCAATTTTTAACTAACATGTGAGTTTTTTCAGAAGAAAGACAAGAGATTTGACATCGATTGAGTAGTAAACAATCCAATATAAGAGATTAGATCATCTAATTCAAAACTTTAAATCATTATTATTTATCTTACTCATTTTTAATTAATTAACGTGAGACTTCAACTCATCTTAAATTTTGAAAGTTACATTTATTTGAACGAGTTTTATATTCTAGAAGAAAAACATAAAATTAAAAATATAAACAAAAGCATTGAAATGTGATTATAAAGACATTTACAACACTTCTAATGATTAAATAAATTTTATAGGATCTTTTTATAAATAGAAAGTAATCCAAAAGTATTCAATACTAAAACAAAATTCAGCAAACAAAGGTATAAAAAGGTGTGTTAGTATTTAGAGTGAATTGCAAGCAATGTTCCTTTACATACACAAATATTATACACAAACTAGCTTTCTAACATCCTATCTCTCCCAAAGTTGATTGTAGAGATATCCTAGAATTAGGTTCAACTTGTCTCTCACTGTCTATGTTCCTTTCTGAAGTATTATTGGACTCATCCAGAGAATGTCTTATGGTAAATGTTACATGTCTCACATGTTTTGATTCAGAAGCATTTTGCAGTGACAAACGACACACTGGACAAGTGGATTGTTTTCTCAGCCACATATCAATGCAAGACAGGTGAAAAGTGTGGCCACATTTTGGTATGATGCGCAACACTTCTTTTTCTTTGTACTCTGCCAAACATATCACACACCTGCACGATCAAATTCAATAATTTATCAACATTTTCATTCCAATTCAGAAAATGTCTGTTTCAAAATATACGATTCTTAAGAACATCTTCTAACAATACGCACGAATTAGAGACTATAAACTAGACTTAACTGTGTGCTTCCCGTTGAAACGAAGGCTTCATGGTTGAAACTCAAAGTGGGGATTGCAGCAACAAAAGCAGGTTCAGGTTCATTACCATGAAACTCTGACTGTCATGTAAACACTGCAGAAGTTAAAATCTGAAGCACCCAACATGAACAGAACACAGACAAAGTAAAAAGTCTTAGCATAATACATTGAAAGGAAGAATACATGCTAATTAATTAGTACAAAGCATCCATTTCTTTATCTGGTTGAAATTTTTCATCACATATTTGCTCTGCAGAATTTTATCACAGTAAGGACTTGTCATAACATTGCTGCTATAATTTTTCTCAAATGAAGATTAAAAATATTTTGATTCGTTACCAAGCACTAATCATGTTAATTAGTTAACCAGCAGAATGAACTGAAACGAGGAAGAGAGAAATTACCCGTTCAATGTCTGTTCTTGGTTCAATTTCATATACTGTTCGTATTCCAACACGCTCGTGTAGTCTTCCACAAATTATTTTTGTGCAAACGAAGACAATGAAAGTTGCACTCAACCCAAACCCAATGATAGTAGTCACCAAATTGGTATCAAAACCCATTATAGGTATATCCACCCACACAACCAATCTTCAAAAGCAAACCACAAACCTCAGAAGCTAAAACAAAGAACACAACAAGAATCGCGACAACATCACTGAAATCCACTTCAAATATAAAAAGAAAAACATGAGAGCAGAGTGCACGCTGGTATCACATAAATACATAACCCACAGGCTTCAAAGGATAAATAGCATGATAAATAAGAAAACAGAAAAAATGATTGACACCCAAATGAAAACTCTTGAGAAAAAGAGTAAAAAAATCATTTTTTTTCTTAATTTTTATGGAATCCAAGTGGCTTTGGTGTGACCCAAAGGGAAGATGGATGGTGGGGAAGAGAGGGAAGAGATGTGGAAGAAGGACGTTCGTTTTTCATTCTGTTGTTTATTGGAATCATATTCTTGGTGGGGTACACGCCATGATTTGACCATCTAACGACAAATCGAAGGGTTGAGACGTAGAAGGTGGTGGATGTCGAATCTTATGGTTTTTGGCTGCTATAGATCTCAACGGTGTGGAAGAAAGGACAGCATGGTTTTTAAGGTTCAGATTCTGACAACTCTCGTATTTTCCTTGCTCGGCTTGTCTCTTTCTTTCTGTGTGTGTCTCACAACTTTAGGATAAATAAATAAACTGTTCAGAAATTGCGGTGGTGTTAATTTCTTCGAGTTCTGTCATCCCTGAAAGTACGAATAATAACAATAATAAAAAGATGATGAGGAAGTTTTGCTCTGTTTCTAAGTTGCAAGTCAAACGGTAACAGATGTTCAAGTTGTATATTTCAGAAGATGGTCAAGTTATTCTTATCTTCATATTTTTATATTTGCTTAATCTGATAGTCTTAATAATTTGATTAAGTGATAAAGTAAGTTGAGGAATAACTCGGAACCAACTTTAAAATCAGAAAGTGATTGTTAACGATGAACACCCTTTCGTTTGAAAGTAAGAAACCATCCCTCTTTTGTCAAGCACAAATTAAAGAACAATAAAGTGATTATCATTGCAACTTTTAAAATAATTGTGAATTTCCTTTTCTCTTTCAGGCATGTCTTTCTTTTCTGTAGTGTGTAAAGAATATTTGCTTATTTTAAGTGTTACTTTTATTCATGATTAATGAATGATATCCACTTCATTGGTTTAATCATGAATTAAGGGCGTAAAACAAAACAAAATTGTCAACCAGTCCATTTAAGAGTGCTTGTACATTTTTTTTACAATTGGAAACAAATTGCCGGTTTTTTTTTTTTATAAAAGAGGTTCTATCTCGTAATTGTAGAATAGGTTCAGTTAAATTTTTGTGTAGAATAGACCGAAGTCGTTATGAGTGTGACTAATTTTTTTCGTTGCAAAAGTGAAGTAACCAGGATTCCTGACTATTTCTATCATGACTCTTATCAGTTTCTATAATGAAGTCTCAGAACTCATAATAACTTTAGTAGTAGTTAGACTCATGACGATTCAGTTCTTTATTTTTTTTTTTTTAAATACAGGAACCGGTAGGAATCTTGACGACTTCTCTTTTGCAAAATAAAGACGACTTCTCTTTTGCAAAATAAAGAAAGAAAACCGACCACACTCATGACGACTTATCTTACAACAACGGATTCAAAACAATCCTGTTTTACAAAAAAAAAAAGTCAACATTACTAGAAAATTTTTATATTACATGGATTTTTTCTTACAAATTTGTTAAAAAAATTTGCAAAAAAATATTTTTTTCTGCCATTTTTTCTAAGAATATTAATTGGCATGTAATTCTATCGTGGGTAATTATTTTCTACAAAATTATAAAATTTGTAAGTATTTCTACCAAATTTGATGTGAAAAATGTTTTATATAAAATATTTTGTAAAAAAAATTAGTAGTAATTTCTTGTAAATTTATTTTTCATAACAAAATTTGTAAATATTTCTACTAACAAAATTAATAAGAAATATAAATTTTTTTTAGTAGTGCAAATTGACATTGTTTATTTTGTACAAAGAATAAGAGGCAGTATTTGAAGAAGAATATTATCAAATTCTGATGAAAGTTTTGAAGAAGAATTTGTGAAGAGACGATTTAATAAAATAATATTAGTATAATTGTGCCATCATGTTTAGATCATGCATAGAAATTTAACATTCCATGATATAACTACCTAACTTCATCTTCCTCTCTACAACAGGGCTAGAAAATACTGTGTTGAATTGAATCAAATAGAATTCATTCACTATCAAGTCAGGTATTAACCTTGATTCTATTAAAATGGTCTCAATACATAGACAAAAAAAAGAACATTAGGTTTATAGAATAAAATAATGTATTTCACACTTGCAAAAGTAACAAACCAAACCATAATTAGGTCTTTCTCATGTCATACAAATTGTTTCCCATGGAAAGAATATTCACAAAATGTATAATGTCCAGAAAAACACAGAATTTATTTCCGTGTAACCAATCAAAATCATAAGGTTGGGGAAAAGTCCCATTTTAGGGGCTTCACCAACAAGTTGAACACTTTGGTTTGCATAGCTGATTGACCATTGTTGAACTTACTACCTGAAGTTGGCCTAGGTAAAGATTTAAACATGTTAGGTTTCATGCTTGATTATTACTTTTAACCATTTTTAGTTTTCAACAGTGATTTAAATTTAAACGGAAATTACTTTGATAATTATTATTTTTCACTCGTAAGTGAATCCCTAACCAAACACCCCAAAGAACTTAAATCACCACATTCTCACATTCTCCATTAACAAAACATCACTTGAAGAAAAGACAAGAACATAAACCCACAAGATTCACAGTCACAACAAAAAACACAACTCACTCATCATCAACAGCAGTGCCAACAGGAACATGAATGTTCTTATATACACAAACATAAGGCTCATCAGCTCCAGAGTACTTCCCACACCACTTCCCTTCCGCGATCCCACTAGCGTCCCAAATCGAAGCGTACAAAAACATAGCTTTCTCAGGGAAAGCTTTTCCCTCCTTCCTCTCCTCCCTCCTAACCACCCCTCCATCCACGCGCCACTCGATCGCGTCGCTCCCCCACGCGATGGCGTACTCGTGGAACCCCTCGGAGGCGTCGAATCCCAGATGGTGGATCCTTTCGTTGTCCCCCGCGCCCCCACAGAAGAAGTTTGTTTGTACGAGGGTCCTGTTGCGGCCCAGAAACTCGAAGTCGATCTCGTCCTGGGATTTGTCGCCCTCCAGGGAGGAGAGGTAGAGGTTGAAGTTGAGACCGTTGGTGTCGCCGCCGGGGCACTGGATGAGAGCGGAGAAGGTGCCCGAGTGGAAGCGCATGGGCGTGCGCCACCGCGCGCCGCCACGGATGTCGTAGGTGAGGGTGATGGTGTCGGAGATGGCACAGTGGGAACAGGCCTCGGGAGTGTAGTCGATGGCGATTTGCTTCAATGGTTGGGTGGCGTGAGGGAGCGGAATTGCATCCGCCATAGTTCTTAGTTCTCGTGTTGGTGAGTTACCGAAAGGAATGGAAATGCATGCAGAGAGTCGGTGAGAATTAAGAACTATAGTTAGACGAGAACGGCATCGGACCTCTGGCGGGCTGGGCCTTCAGCCCATCAGCCCGTCCATTTTGTAAAGACTAATAATAAGTATATTAAAATTTTGGATATAAAATTTTATATCGCTTATTTACTAGTAACATTTTTCTTTTAATATTAGTGATAACATAAGAACATCTTATATTCTTATAATTAAATTTTAAGTATTTTAATAAGTATTTTTTTAATTTAATTCATATTGAAAAATTATTCTATTGAATATTTAAAATATTTTTATTTTATTTAAATATAATATTATTTTATTTTATTATCAATAACTTATCGATTAATTTTTTATTTTTTTAACTTATTTTTAAAAGAGATATAAATAAAGAAGTTGATTGAGTGAGAGAAAATAAGGAAAAAATTGAGTTGAAAGAAAAAAAAACATAAACAACACTCATATACTTAAATGAAAATACTAAAAAAAAAAAAAATTAATAAAATTTTTTTTATAAAAAAGTCAATTGAAATTATCGATTATCAAAGACCGAAAGAGAAAATATAGAACCAGGTGCTGAAAAAAATAAAATATCAATGCTTTCCATCTAAATTAATAATAATAATAATAATAATAATAATAAGATAATTTGAATTTGAATTTGAATTTAACATAGAAGATACCTTCTTTATGTTTCATCTTACTAAATTTTATTGCTTAATATTATAATTGATTCAAATATTACTGAGCATGAATATAAGCATAAGATCAAACTTATCTTTTTAAATGGTATTAAAAAGGTTGAGATTAAATAATATGTTATAACCAAACTAATACATTGATAAATTACAGATTATGTTAACTTTAGTTTCAACTATACATTCGACTTAGAAATATTAAAATATGTCAGACCATCTCTCTCGACAAAATATTTTATAAACATATACAATACCTTAAAATAGATGGAATTTTTATTTTGTTTTGGAACATTATTTAAATTTATTAAGTATGTCTATAAACATTTAGAATGTGGATTCATTATTCTATTTAGAATAGCAAAATCTGTAAGTGTGTGTTTTTTTTTTCCAAATTAGATATTTTTACTGTTCAAGTATATCTTTTTACATTAACTAAATCCCCATCATGTTTTTTTTAACGTCCCATTTAATTTATAAACGCAATTAAAGGAAACGCCACACATAAGATAGCATAATAACGCAGTCCTGGGGTTCCCAACATCACCCCTACAAAACTAGGCACACCACGATGCCAACAAAAGCAGGATAGCTGTTTAACTAAAAGTTTACAAACTAATAACCACGAATACAGGGGCCATAGCCCTAAGAAACATGAAAGAAAGACGTTCAAGATCTAGCCCAGATGGCTAAGTAGCGGAGTCGCCATTCCCTTGTTGCCCATGAGAACCTCGCCCATCTGCTCCCATCAACCAAGTTGATGATCATCGCAAGAGAGAACAGCCACATACATCACAA